>Ga0115846_100049_pt1 | contig 46755 bp, 43 predicted proteins | sample InSIn5gowninarea_2_FD_83860 | JGI IMG/M metagenome (GOLD analysis project Ga0115846, IMG submission 83860) | reverse complement strand
GGTCCACCCAACCCGGATCATATCGGCGCAGTGGTAAGGCTTTGCGTTGACAGTGAAAGATCGTACTAAGGTTCGTTGATGATTAAAAGCCAAATAAGCAGATTAATGCCATAGACAATAAGGGTCTAGATGCGCAACGAACAAGGTCTTCTGAGAACCATTGAATAGTCGGCATAGTCTTTTTTTGAGCTAGAAGTCAGATGAAGTGATTGTGAAGGACTGGGATAGACCAAGAGCGCTTTGTAGTGAATATATGTCTTTTGCGCCCAGAATTTACCCGAGAATAGCCCGTGAAGGGTTGGGGACTGAAGGGTTGAAACGGTGTAGCGGTAAAGTGGACTGCGATAGGTGCAAACGGTTGAAGTTGCTTGTTCAACTCCTGCCCTGTGATGAAGAGTAATTTTCTTTGTCCGATCTGAAATGGTCGGTCAGTTCTGCTGGTCGGTTATGTGATTGAGCATCCTCGTACTCTGAGGGCATGTAATAAGTTTTTTTGTCCTTGTTATGTTTGCCATTCGCTTTGTTTTTGGATTTAGGTCTGAGCTGTTCCGTTAGAGTTACTGAAACCGCCAATAGGTTCTTCTACGTAGTGATGTTGTTTTACATGATTCTGTGTCTTTCAGTAGTATCCATAAGACGTAGCTTCAGAAGTATTGGTCGAGCATTAGAGTTGACACTCTCGTGGTTCTGGATGCATCGGATCAAATTAGCTACGAGGCCTAACAATCCGAGGACCGTTTTGACCTTAGCCTTCTCACGGTAGTCACTGGTGAAGGTAGATAATGTGATATGCCAAAATTGTTGGTCGCCTTTACCGTTTTGGTGCGCTATGGTGTAGTGGTATTATCTCGGCCTGGCATAGATCAAGTTGTGGCGGTTAATCATCAACGAACCTTAGTACGATCTTTCACTGTCAACGCAAAGCCTTACCACTGCGCCGATATGATCCGGGTTGGGTGGACCCTCGCAATTTTGGGTACGAATTCGAGAGTGAATGGATATGATGCGATGCATCACTTCACTTGCATTACTCATGGATGTGTAGAATTGGCAGTGTATGAATACTCATGCATGTCTGAGAGTCCTACACCTCTCTTCCCTTGTCAACTAGCTACAAATGAAACTCTACTCCTCGAAGAGGTTGCGCTGTCGAATCCTCAAATGCGATATGTGGTGACCAAGCTGAACAACTATTACTCCATGCAGTTTGCTGCAGCTATCTCGAGACACAGATCTCTGGCCTCAGGCAGCAGTCAATATTCCTACAATAGTATACAACACACCACTACCCCTCTATTTCTCCATTCGCCTCAGACACCCTCGGAACATTCTCCTCCTTAAACATCCTCCTATAAACCCCGTCCGCCATCCTCACCACCTCCGCCATCTCCCTAACATCATGCACCCTAACAACATCAGCACCCCCCGCAACAGCAAAAGCAACACAAGCCGCAGTCCCCCAAACCCGCTCCCCTGCCTCCTCAACCCCAGTAATCTTCCCAATAAACCCCTTTCGACTCGTGCCCACCAGCCAAGGCAAATACCTCAACATCGTGTCCTGTTTCCGCAATACCCTAACGCCAGCCTTGAGTAACAGCAGATTCTGATCCATGTTCTTCGCAAAGCCGATGCCGGGGTCGAGTATGATGCGCCAGGGCGGAATACCGGCTTCTAGTGCCGCAGTGACGCGCGCGCCGAGTTCTTTGGCGACGGTGGACATGAAGCCGTCTGGGTAGGATGTGAGTTTATTCATTGTGGCGGGCGTGCCGCGCATGTGCATTAGCACGATTGTTTTCTTGAATTCCGCTGCTGTGCGCAGCATGTCAGGGTCGAGAGTGCCGGCGCTCACGTCGTTTATTATGTCGATTAGGTTTTCTTCGGCGCAGGCGCGGACGACAGGCGCGTGGAAGGTGTCAAGGCTTATTGCTATGTTCTGGGCTTCGGGGATATTGGTCTTGATGTGGCGGAGCACGGGGAGGACGCGGGCGAGTTCTTGGTCTGGAGTTAGGAGCTGGGCGTGCGGACGTGTGGATTGGCCGCCTATATCGAGAATTGTGGCGCCGGATGCGATGTGGGATTTTACGGTGGCGGTTATTGTGGTGAGGTCGTCTGGGTTGAGGAGGCCGCCGTCGGAGAAGGAGTCGGGGGTTATGTTGAGGATTGACATGATGTGGGTTTTGCGCTCGGTGTTTTGGACCTGGAGGAAGGGGAGGGAGGGCGAGAGGTAAGTGATTGGGTGCATTGGTGCGGATTTTGGTAAGGCTTGAAGAGCGACTTCAATTGTGCTAGCTTTTGGGCGAGGTTTGACAGAAAATTTGGAGGTCTCTTCTCGCGGTGTGTCTGGAAGGACTTGGTGAGGCATTATGCTAGTGTGGTTTAGCCATCAAACAGCACAATGATAGGTATTGGAAGTTTGACTTACTCTGCTAGAGGCCGCAATACGAACTCTCTTTCTCGAAGCAGCGGATGTGGCACTTTTAGCCGCTCATGATAGATCTGTTCGTCGTTGTAAAAGATAATGTCTAAGTCTAGTGTCCTAGGTCCCTTCTCAATATTCCGTACTCGCCCAAGCTCGTTCTCGATACTTTGAAGGAGATCGAGAAGAGCAATCGGCTCCAATTGTGTCTCGACCAATACTGCACCATTTAGGAAGGTGCTCTGATTCTCGTAGTACATAGGACGTGTTTCATAAAGTCTACTGAGCTTCAAAATAGTCAACCCCTTTGACCTCATCCGATCTAGAGCATTCTCAATGTGGGCAATGCGATCCCCGAGATTGCTCCCGAAGGCAACGACAGCTCGATGCATGCCGATAGTTGTTGATCGCAGCGATAACGAGTTGCTATGGGGTGCTGCTGCTGACATCGCGTCATGTTTTGGCTCAGTCTGCTCAGGGTTGATATATTTGGTGAAGTATGAATGTCCAGAATTGATATGTTTGGTGAAGTGCGAATTTCGCTTCCTCCATCCAGCTGAATCGTGATGTGAGATCCAACCGTCTTGCTTCTCAACAGGTATACGTTTGATAAGTAATTGTTGCTCCGGCACCTGAGTCGGGTGGGATTGATGGTCGGATACGACAGTTTCGGAGTGCTTGGATGACGCCCAACGGCGTTGACAGTCCACCAGGTGCACTGCTCTGCTATGTCTTGGAAGATCGGAGGCTATGTACTTGGTACCAGTGGCATATCGGTCCAGTCGTTGATGTCTGGAGCAGTGAATAAATTGCCTTGTCAACTGCTTCGAAGAATTCATCGAATCAGATAGATTAGTTCAACCCGTCCTTGGAGTCGTGCTTCAGATTGATTTTCTAAAAAGTTAAACCTTGATGGTTTTGCATCCACACTTCACTATTCACAGCCTTGCATTAGTCGTGGGACCTTTTGAAAGGTTGATCCGGTTATTGAAGCACATGTGATCGGAGTGCCGTCTTTCGGGAATCCAATGTTGAAGGTCCAGCCACTGAACTTGTTCGGCCACTTCACCAAAACGAGCCTAGTTCGAAACTTGTTCTCAGATAGCAAAATGCACGCCTCAATGATCAGGCCCATGTCCGCTCTAAACACTGTCGATTGACAACAACCTCGGCATCTTGTTGCAGTCTCTGGGGCCTTCCCCAGATTCTCATAAGCAAGTCTCTTTCTCGTATTACATGCTCTTTTCTGCAAACTTCATCTTCTTCCTGCTCGAAATCACCATATTCACTTCTCAAATTCGCGTTCATTGAACATCTTGTCCTTGCCCATCTCGACTTCTCTCGTGAGATCCTCAGAACCACCTTGCTATTGAACAAACATCGCCAAAATGTCTTCACCACAGCAAATCAAGACCACGGTCACAGACCTCCTCAAGATCAAGCACCCAGTCATGCTGGCTGGAATGAACGTTGCTGCAGGCCCAAAGCTAGCAGCAGCAGTCACAAATGCCGGTGGTCTAGGTGTCATCGGTGGTGTACGTCTCGTCCCTCCTTCCCATTCCATGCCTGTTATATGGCTCTCGAATACCATGCTAACAATCCGCTTCACAGGTCGGCTACACACCAGACATGCTCCGCGAACAAATCAGCGAACTCAAGTCCTACCTCAACGATAAATCCGCTCCATTCGGTGTCGATCTCCTCCTTCCTCAAGTCGGTGGCAACGCCCGAAAGACAAACTACGACTACACAAAAGGCAAGCTCAACGAGCTCGTCGACATAATCATCGACTCAGGCGCGAAGCTATTCGTCTCTGCCGTCGGCGTACCACCAAGAGCCGTCATTGACAAACTTCACCAGGTAAGCACAACCACAAATACCCCATACACACCCTGCGAAGCATGACTAGCATGACTAACATCCCGTCCAGAACGGAATTTTATACATGAACATGATCGGCCACCCCAAGCACGTCCAAAAATGCCTAGATCTAGACGTCGACATAATCTGCGCCCAAGGCGGTGAAGGCGGCGGCCACACCGGCGACGTCCCAACAACAGTCCTAATCCCCGAAGTCGTGCGCCTCTGCTCCAAGCAAACATCCAAATTCACCGGCCAACCAGTCCAAGTCGTCGCCGCTGGCGGTATCTTCAACGGCCAATCCCTCTCCGCAATGCTCATGCTAGGCGCCGGCGCCGTCTGGGTCGGCACTCGATTTGTGCTGTCTGAGGAAGCTGGTGCACCTAAAGCCCACCAGGAAGCTGTGCGAACTGCTGGTTTTGACGATAATGTGAGGACTATCATCTTTACTGGACGGCCATTGCGAGTCAGGAAGAACCCGTATATTGCGAACTGGGAGGAGAATCGACAGGCTGAGATTAAGAAGTTGACGGATAGTGGTACGATTCCGGTCGAGCATGACTTGGAGCAGCAGGGTGATGATGTCAGTGATGAGATGATGGATCAGGCTAGACCTTTCTTGATGGGTAAGGTTGCCGCTGTCGTGAACGAGAAGAAGAGTGCGAGGGTGATCATTGATGAGATGGTTGGCGGTGCTGTTGAGTGCATGCAGAATGGCTCTGGTATGATTGTTGCTAAGAGCAAGCTATAGCCGCAGAGTGTTGAAATGCGTGAATGAACATATAGCGAGCTATTGGTTTGGATAGTTTGATTTGAACACGATATCATTGGTTCCTCTACAGTACTTCGCTCGAAGTCTTGTTTCTCCGTATGTTGCTGTGTCCTTCGCCCATATGTGCTACATTGTAACTTGCGTGGTAATCAAAAACCAACATACTAACAGCTCCAATGATTGTCTCTGATGCCAGCAAATGTTGCCGATGATATCCATGATGTCCGTGTGCTCTCGGTCCCACAACGGTAGCCATGCATATGCAGCAAGTAGTACAACAAATAACCACTTGTCGAGCTACCACTCACTCATAGCACTGCCTCTCAGCCCTCGAAGCCCGTCTTAACCTCCCCATAGCACCGATCACCACAATACAGCTGATATCAAATATCCGCGAAATGGTAAGTAATCACGACACTAGCGTGGCAAAAGAAATGCTGGACCCCATCACGCACGTACCCTCGTATTTCACGTTGAGGGAGCACACCGAGGTTAACGTTGAGATTATTCACCTTCTCAATTCCTGAAAGTATTGGTCAATTTGTTGGATCGGTTGGTAGGGGGGGTCTCAACTTACCTTCAGCATTAGGATAATCGGGAGGCGTGGCGTCCTCTGGACCGTCCCAGGAGAAGATCTTCAGGAATATCGTTGTGTCTTTGGCGGATGTGGTTGTTTCTGGCCAGCTGTGAATGTAATTTCGGCGGAGCTCGTAGTTTTCTTTCACTTTAAGGCCCTATGGGATGATTAGTGGTGTAAAATGGTAGGGAAAGGTATCTGACCTTCTTTAGAAACCAGTGGATGGTCTCGATGTAGTAGCACTTGTCAATGGCTATGTAGAATCTGTTCAAGTCAGATATGGAGTGCATCAGGGAGTTATTGCTAGCGACATACTTCAGATCGTCAGGGTCCTGACCAGAAACAAACAGTCTGCTGTTGGTGATGCCATAAAACCGCCGTGCCACCCGTGATGTTATCTGTACCCGGCTCGGGTCATCTCTCACGATTGGCAATGCTCGATTCAGAGCACCTTGCATGACCGCGGTCCAAGCATCATCTGGTCGCACCACAATCATATGCTTGTCATGACAGCTTAACTTATCCTTCACATACTGCTCAACATAGCTGCTTTGACTGAAGCCGCCGACCAAGATCACACCAGCGATATGTACTTGCGCCATAGCTGCTTTCCGCTTTTGTTCAAGAATGAGATAACACAATACCTCGAGGACATTCTGGAACATGTTACGGATGTCTGCCGCAGGGATGATCAATTTGTTCTTCCGGATGGTGATGTTCGTTTTGTCAATATCCGGAATTTTAGGCACCTTGACAATTACCTCTTCGTCCTTCTCCTCGAATTTGCGCTTTGTGATGCGCTCGAAGTAGTCAATGGCTGCGACAGTATGCTTTTCGGTCCAGTGCTTGTGGTGTCCGCAGCACTTCTCGAGGTAGCATTTGAATTGTCGATCAATATAGACACTGCCACATCGATCGCCATCACCGCCTACGACCTCTTCTAGTTGAGGTGGTTCCAAGCTAATGATTCTGTAAGTGATGAGGTCAACAGTGCCCCCTCCAGCATCACACAAAGTGAAAGCATCGCCAATATTGAGCTCCATCTTGGCCTTCTTCATCTTAGCAATTGCATGAATCATCGCAGCTTCTGGTTCGGAGATTAATTGAGGAGGATTCCTCATGCCGGCTTGCTCAGCACAGAATGCAGTGAGTTGTCGAGCATTTTCTGACCAGATTGCGGGCACGGTCACAACCCATTCAATCTTAGTGTTCTTGAATGTGCCAGCTCCCGCTTTTGCGTCGACATCAGCTTCGAGGATGGGTAAAATCTGCTTGAGATAGTCGATCGTACATTTCGTTGGACTGTGTTGTGGTGTGAATGGTAAGCTTGAGGGATCAGGATATGACTGTTCCAGTTTGGCTTTATTCTTTCTGCGGTCGGGGTCCAAGAAGAGCTTGAACTCTTGATAGCGCAGCTGCTCGTTACCTACCATCGCCCCCCAAGCAGTAACCTTACCCGTCTCCACATCGTATGCGATCTTACTTGGCACCTTCTCTGTCGAGAGTGTTTCGTTTGGGCCGCCAGCCGATGGCCACACCTTGATGATAAACACCGTCTCAAGCTGGAACCTCAGTTAGCGGATTCAGTTTCAGCGACTTGGGACTTACATTGTCAGTGATTGTCCAGCAAGTACCTGTGAAGGTTGTGCCTAGATCAACAGCTACAATTATTGTTCGATCTTCAGCATCTTGCACAGGCGAGGCCATACTGAGGATTCTATGCTGTCAAAAGTGGTGCAGCTGGAGTCCAGAGTAGATCTTTTTGGGGCAGTTGTGAGGATTGTGTAGTAGTCGGTCATGGAGAATGGTTCTGCTGAATGCAGTGATAATGTGAGTCGAAGCAAAGTGAAGGTGGTAAAGCAATTGACGTGAGCACGCGGATCGTGCTACTCGCCTAGTTTTCCAGGCAAAACTTACAGTATTGTTGACTGCTGACCCGCGACTTCCTACTTGTTCGTCTTTCATCATTTTTTTGAAGGCACCACATTTCTAGTACGCTTTTGCACATATAGATGCTTTCCTGCTGAAGTATTGCAATGCCTTCACAGAACTCCACCTACCATGCAAAGAAGGAGCATACATGGGCTAACATAGGTCAATGCTTGGAACATGAAGTAAGTCAGTGCGGCCGATACATACTCATTTTTGACCAGTTAGGACTTCCCAGCTTTACCTAACGCGCGTCAAGTCACTCAAGCCAAGCCAGAAGCTGCCAAGAGTTTCGAGAGTCTTAATAAAGCACATCGACAAAGAGAATTCGACCACGTGCAGAAGCAACTTGAGCAAGCCATTGAGGACCGTAGCACGGACCGAAAAGAATTGGAGGCTCAGATTGCAGGCCTGAAGCGAAGCCTTGCTGAAGCACGCAAGCTCATATTGCTTTTACAGCCGCCACAAGAGGCATCTGAAGCACAAGTCAAAGAGCTAGTTGAGGATCTCTACTCAACCATCGAAGATTGGGTGGATCTCGAATGCGCTAACATCACCGACCTTGGTGAAAGAGTCGAAGACACCACATTGAACCAAGAGCAGCAAAAGGCTCTATTGAGACACGTAACAGAAGATGACTTCCAGTTAAGCAAAGTCTTTCCACAAATCAGTCCAAACATTGTCATGAACTTTATCTTGAGCTTCCTGTTTGAGCTATGTCTCAACGAAGAGAAGTGGTGTTATGGCGTGAAGAGAGGTGAAGAGGCATTTCTCAATACGCTCGTCGATGCTGTCGCCGATCGAGATGGTACTGCAGGTAGGTCAGTTGAGGTCGTTAAGTACGATGATTAACAGTGCCCAGGTGTCTTGAGGTCGAATAGATGGCGAGTAGAGACCTACCAAGCCCTATCTAAACAGCCAGACCGTGTTCGAAAGCAACAAGATGCGACGAGAGTGGCGAACATGTTGATTTGCAGCATCTTGGAGCTCTTCGTCGATCCCACTAGACGTCCTGTCAAGACTGACAAGTTCCGAGAGAAGATCATAGACAGATCTTTTAAGCTTGCCAGTGTTCTGAAAAGCTCGGTTAGCAAATACAGGTTCAGCTTCCCCGCAGCATCGACGACTGGAGACACAATGTTGAATAGTGGTGAAGTGGGCAGCCTTCGTATCATTGATGCCGAAACAGGTATCGAAATGGAGACGCATGAGATTGAGGCTCAAGGTAAAGTGTTAGGCAGACTTCGACTGTGCGTGTTTCCAGCACTAGGCAAAGTGCAAGATAACGGAGCCGTGAAGAACATGGTCAAAGCAGTCGTCGTCCTAGAGAAGTCAACTCAAGCCAAACTACTCAACGAAGCTGAAACTGAACAGAGTATTTCACCCGAAGCAGAAAGCGATTATCCCAAGGTGCCAGTAGGTGAGGGTGGTGGAAAGGCTCTGTCACCAAAGAATGAAAATACAGCGCAGGTCGTGCACGACGGAAAACTCAATGGAAAGAGAAAGAGCGAGAATCCGGCTGGCAACCAGGACCAAGTCGTTCACAATAGCGTCCCACGCGGCCAAGCTAAGAAGCTCACACCAGTACTACCACGGGCACTCGATCCTTGTGCTTGAGATTCCCAGAAATGAGAGAAAAGAGATGTGGAATGAAAGGTACGGTCAATAGCTCTGTGATCAATACTCAGGTCTTCGGGGAGGTCGCTACGCCATGAGAAGTATCCACCTGAGATACTAGAGGGAACGAGATTGTCGATATCGCTATGGCGAGTGATGACCGTGGTCGTTGTGGTCCTTATAGAGAAGGAGCGTTTTGTCTATAGAAGGCGCTTTACACGCTGACGCCGGCAACGGACTCGGTTGAAGCGCAAATAGGACTCGGAGTCAATGATTTAGAGTACTGTACAGATGAAGTTGCGACCATACTGATGTTGTTCGTGTCTGCCCATGACCCAGGTAGTCTCCGGACCAGCATCGATAATACCATTCGTGTTCTACAATTAGCGATAACATTGTTCCCGAGCTCCAACATTAAAGGATGATCGTAACACTGCATCCACATAAGTAGTCGTCCAGGTCGGAAAGCAAACAGAGCAAAACCCCGGACTTGGCGAAATTTCACTCCGCTGATATTGGTGGCCATTGATTTCTAATGGCTGTAGACTGACATGAATCATATTCTGTGACTCGCTCTTAGAAGACTACACAAACTCTCGAACAGAAAACATCGTTCTGATACGAAAGATTTGAAATAATACACCCTGCGAGTCGGTCAAAATGTCAAAGACACTTGGGTAGGTCACAGCCCACACTGTTCCTCTTGCGTTGACATCAATTTTACCATGGCAATACTGACATCGTCTTTCAGTCGCGAATGGGCCGAGGACGTCTCAGATAGCGAACAAATCAACGACCCTACCGCAATCCCTGCGCCAGTAACGGTAGTCAACAAAGACGGCACAAAAACCACCACATCCTACAAAATTGACGACAGTGGCCGGCGCGTGAAAGTCACCCGTAAAACCCGCACCACCATCCACCGTGAAAAGGTCAACCCAGAAGTCGCTGAACGTCGAGCTTGGGCGAAATTTGGACTCGAAAAGGGAAAGTCGCAAGGGCCGCAACCAGATACTACATCAGTCGGAGAGAACATTGTCTTCAGACCGTCGAGAGACTGGAAGAACGTGCAGGCTGCCGAGGCCAAGGACGGCGGTGGCAAGGCTGAGGAGAAGAGCTTGAAGGAACAGTTGCGTGACAAGAAGGTAAAGTGCAGAATCTGTCAGGGCGAGCACTTTACTGCAAGATGTCCGTACAAGGACACCATGGCGCCGGTTGGGGACGACACACCGGCTGCCGATCCCTTAGCAGAAGATGAAGAGGCTCAAGCGAAACCCACCGGCGGCAATCTTGGTTCTGGTAGCGGCGGGTACGTGCCTCCACATCTGCGAAAGGGTGCCGCAGCCAGCGCTGGCGAGAGAATGGGTGGCAAGTTCGAGAGAGATGACCTCGCCACTCTCAGAGTTACAAATGTAAGTCTACAATCCTCCAAGCCTGTGGATATCTTCATATTAACGTTCCTTCTCCCTAGGTTTCCGAAATGGCCGAAGAACAAGAACTCCGCGACCTCTTCGAGCGCTTCGGCCGCGTCACGCGAGTCTTCCTCGCCAAAGACAGAGACACAGGTCGTGCCAAAGGTTTCGCTTTCATTTCTTTCGTCGACCGTGCCGAGGCTGCTCGAGCTTGCGAGAAGATGGATGGCTTTGGATATCGACACTTGATCCTAAGGGTGGAATTTGCAAAGCGGACAGGTTAAGGAAGGAATTACGTAAGGTTATGGATTGATGGGCACGGAATGAGACATGCTTATATGGAAGATTTGTTAGAGTCATGGCATCAATTGAGTTTAACCAATATTCGTTTATGGGTGGAAAGGCTTGTGGATTTTCAATTGATATGCACATTGACAACATTATGTACTTAGCATATGAGTCCATGACACATGAAAAGAGAACAAAAGCACCGTTTCAATACGTCTTGATAGTCAGCGAGCATAAATGTGTTCATCGGGGTAGAACCATCCCGCACGAGTATCCGGCAGATCTATATCACGACACAAGCTCATTAGAGAATGGAAGAATCACCGCGGTGCACTTCACTCATCCTACAAAGCACACGGAGGAGTTGTCATCCCCTCGAAAAGCATACTTGCAAACTTAGGTAGGGCGGCACAGCGTTTTCCTTCCCCATCCTCCATTTCTCGTCCAAGCACATGCACTGAAATTGAGAAAATTCGCATCTGTCTAACAGTGCTGTGTAACTCTGGCACTGCCCAGAAGAATGCAACCATTTCATCAGGTGCTGAAGTAAATATTGCAATGGAAGTAAAAATCTCGAAGCAGCTGTGAACGTCAACGAGAGGGTGGGTTGCGGGTTCGAATTGTTTTAAATTCCAGCATATGATTGCGGCCACGTTGGCACGAGACTGACATTGACAGCTCCAGATCCATGCTCAGCTGAGGGGTGGGGGGCTGAAATATGGGCTGGTGAGCGAAAGGACAAAGATAGTAGGGCGGGTTAGGTTCAGGTGTTGGACATTTTGATGGCAGCTGTCAACAACGAGCCGTATGTGACTGTTGGGAAGCCTCATGTGAGCATGAGGATGGAGGTTCTTGAAGACGGTGATGCTGTCACGGTGGTGAAGCACTACTAGGCTGCATCCTTGCCCATGCTGACCATGCAGCCTCGGAGGATTGAAATGGGGAGTACGGGCAAAGTTGTGTTTAGGTCGAATGTTCCTTGCTTCTGGAGAACAGAGATCAGGGCGCACTCAACTGTAACTGAGGCTCAGATGTCATGCTTGCAAGGCATAACATAACGGTGTCCCGATCTAGTAAACAATTCCAGTAATGCAGCTATCCGAATAGGCGAATCGGGGAATTATTGAACAACAGTAGTTCTTCGTAGGAAAGTTCCTGTGTGTTGCTGCCTTGAATGGGACCTGCATCGAGGGAGGACAAGGGGATGGTATGTTGTCAGAACCGGCCTTATTAGTTGCACGAAGCGGGCCATTTGCTGCCATAAAACCATACGATTGCGTGAAGCTCAATCCTGCTATCTGCACGAGGACTTCGTTCAAGGTCGTCATCGCTCTGCAAGGCATGACTACGTCTTCAGGGATTTGAAATTCTCCTCGATCGGTGCACTGTTGTGGCTCAAGAATTGTTCTTGGATCCCTGATTTCAGCTTCTTGTGCGACACTAAATACTCTTGCACAGGGTGTAACATAGCAGGGGCGGGCTTGAACTGTTGGCCAGTGCGTCGTTCTAGGTTGAAGTCCTGTTGGACTGGTATGCTGCTTTGCTTTGTTTAGAGTGCCCGGCCTCCTCGCCGTGTGTGTTCGCCGGGTCGGTCTTTATCGGCCATCGAAGCTCCATGTAAGCAGCCTAGCCATCCACACGTTCGTGGATCTTTAGCACGATCAAAGCAAGTGGTCGTCGTTGCTTCTGCAGGGGATTAGTGTTTCTGTAAAGGACGTTTTTCTTGGCCCACCACATGCACCTTGAGTACGAAGTTCGAATCAACGCAGCGGACATAGTCAAGGGATCTTGGATCGTGGGTGTAGAGGAATCGGCGATTGACACTGCCTTTGTCATTCGTACAGAAAGTGCGCATTCCACAAGTTGAAGAAGATGTTGTATATTCACCTGGGCTGTTTGTAGACAGCAAAGTCACAGCACCGAACAACATGGGTATAGCCGTATAGCAAGGTTGGTGAGACAAGTTCGAAGCTTGCACAACAGAGGTTAATAGAAGAGGGCGTAAAGAAGCTATCCCGCTGGAATCTGTGGATATATTCTGTAGTGGAGGAAGAAGAAGGCTGCGGGCTGGCCCGAATTGTTCCACGGGCACCTTCCTCAGAACAGATCTGAATCTCCACCGCAGCCGACTTTCTCTTAACCTCCAAAACCATCTTCCCTCTTCCCTTTGTCATCATACCCCTGCTTTCAGGCGGCCATCCTCACACCTCTTCTTCAGTGTCGAACACAACACAGCAGCTGGAGTAAGCAGCTCGCTTTCATCACGGAGGCCGTCTCATTTCCGCGCTATCCCCATCTTATGATCAAGCATGCCGGGTCTGCAAGCATGACATACTCGCAGCACATGGTGATGGACCGCTTGCTTCAAACTAACCGCCAATCGGAAACACTCCTTTCTTGTCTTCGTCGCGATCCGAGCCTTCCTATCCATGTCTTTTGCCCAGCCAGTTTTGGAGGCTATTGATCGCATGTCTTGCTTCGAGGAGGTATGTGAAATGTCAGGCGCAATCCAGGTGAGCCACGGTAGGGCTGGTAAAGGAGAGTAGCCTGAACACGTATCTGGTCGACACACAAATGTCTCGAAGATACAATCACGATTGCATTGCTCCAGCGGGATTCGCTTCTGGACTGGGGACAGGTCTCTCGACGTGGCTTGTAACACCAGCTCCACTAAGCCCATTCTAGCACCCAACTCAGATACGATTGGACACTTCTGAACCTGACTGGGTCATTCGTTTCATTCCCTTGCCTACCCTGGTATACGACAACGCTTCTCGCACTCCTTTCAAGCTTCAGAAGACCACCTGCCCGAGCATCAGGTAATGGCAGTGTCTTGACAAGAAGAAGAGCACTCTTGAATGTCTTCAAGTGATATTGAGCTATCCCAAAGGAGGTTTCCTGTCCACAAGGTCAAAATGCGTTCTCATGCTTTGACCATACTATACTCTAACCAACAGTCCTGTGTTGCATGGTGTTCCAAGGTTTTGAACCACTCAATTTTTTCTCATCAACTTCCAGCCCTCATTGTTCGGCGCTCCGCACCACATGAATGAAAATCTATTCCTGGTACTGTACCATTGTTGGTGAGGCATTCGGCCTCTTGTAGCCCTTTTAGAACTGACCCAGATCTGGAAAAGAGGGAAAGATCTTCTTGTCCTGCGCAAATTTTGGCGCCTTCCGGATGGCCCTTTCTGCAGTGGCTGCCTGCATAATCTCGAGGCGACCTAGGCTTGGAAATGTTTTGGCATTGACCCATTGGATTCTACCTTCTGCAGCTGTCCTGTGGCATGGTCGTCTCAGCAAATTCTTTGGCTGGTGCAAGATCCTCTCTCACCCCTTCCAGCCAAAACAGCAGACTAACGCCAGCAATGGAGTGGCTCAGCTCGTCTTGCCCGATTTGACCATAGCCTGCTTGGTCTGCCGACCTTAGATCCATGTATTCGATTTCTTGCGCGGATTAGTTGGTGGGTCCATCATCAGAATATGTATGCGCATCGTTGGGATGATCAAGAGCAGCAACTATAACTCATCTGTTTCCCGTGTGTTCCCGGCTTGTGGTTTTGCAATCTCACTAAACCTAGTTGCTTTAATTGTGGCGATAGCAACCTATATGCCCTTCGCTGTTGTGGTGCTGACATCAGATCTTGATATTGTGCCGACAGATAGCATACCAAATTGGCCTCATTCACCGCATCCTTACGGTGATCATCTCGGGAACAACACGAACTGAAGGTGCAGCTGCCAGTTCGTGGCAGTAGATGCGCCACTGAGGTATCTCGTCAACAGACGACCTGAATACTAGGACTGTTGGATGTGTACCAATTTTGCTGTAAGTCCAATATCTCACCATTCTTTCCATCGACATCATTCTGATACTGCGCAAAGCAAAAAGCTTTCGCTTGCAATCACTCACAGATCACTAACATCATCAGTCACGACAAGAGACGGGTTAGATGCTACCTTCAACTCAGAAACAGTGACCCGAGTGATCGAGTCGACCCTTTCCAAGCTATTGCGATAACCATTCTTTGACTACCATCAGCGAGTCGAGCGCACACTGTGTGCAGAACGAACATACAAGCACTCTGATCCAACGAAGTCCCTGGCTATAGCGGGTATTCATTAACTCAGCGTTGAGCAAGACTTCGGCCTGATCATTACTACCATTAGGCAGACAACATCATCATGAATCCAAGTAAGTCAACACAGGCATACCCTTACGATTTGCGAAATGCTTTCTTCATACATATCTGTCTAAGGTCTCAAGAAGGAGGACTGTGGAGCTAGTGTCGATCGGCTTGTGGTAGCGGCTGAAGTAGACCATCAATTCCCCAGAGAATATGATTGGCAGTCACTTCGCTGGACTCTTGTTGTGAGCAAATAGGATGATGTTCCTTGTTGGACAAGAACACCACTTTCCCAAAACACTGCCGCGGAGCAATCCTTCCCTCCTGCCCTTAGCATTACTTATGGCTGCATCAGGATCGTACCGAAACGCCTTCATCTTTTCTTACAACATTCTTACTAATACATGTGTGCACAGCTCTGATACACAATTCCTACACGAATGGCTTCCCTCTCACGAACGATCTCAAGTATTCGTCGCAAGAGCGACCTTACTCTGATTCTACTCTCACGTCGACAAGCGACTATCTGGAGAGGCGAAATGGGCTGGCGAGTGGAACGCTTAGCCAATCAATGACCCTTGGACCTACAGGCAATGGCCTTGACTACGGTTCGAGCCATCTGTTGCATGAACAAGCGTGAGTTCGCACCGATCCCGGGATAAGCATCCGTCCACCCCCTTTCCCATTGGCAGGCGTAGCCGATCTGGACACACTCTGACTCCATTCGTGAAGTCGCGTGCTTCAGAGATTGGGCATTGTGAAACGTGAACTAGCAACTGTCCCAGGTTCCTTTATAAGGCCGTGGACTCGCTCCCTTCGTTGGGTAGCAGGTTGCGGTTCTTCGCGTTTGAAGACAAGCACTGCTTCGCATGAGCCACACGATGCCTTCTAAACGAACTAGAAGCAGCCATTACGGGTTGATTGCAACACGAGACTGACATTTGTGCCTCTAGATTCAATACCTCCAGTTCACAATACCTTCTAACACCGCCACAATCTGGAGACGAATCGTCAACTGTCACCAATCCGGCGGCTTCCACATTCGCCTACTCGACCCTTCCAAAGAACTCTTCGAGCAATGCATCGAGCCTGGACTGGAATTCAAGCACTCCCTTCCTCCCTTCGAACTTTCATGGTACGATGGCGGACATGCGTCAAGTTCGTGCACCACAGATGTGAGTAGCCACCATCTTCTGACAATTGTGATGATCACACCTAACCCTCCTCTCGGTATGACAGGCCCACCCTGTCTCCTCCAGCTACCTTCCACCCTCACTTCCCTCTGCCTCGAGGAACTCCAATGGATCCTCCTTTCTATAGGCCAGCGTCTTTCTTTACCGACCCTCTCAGTCGAACATTCAACCGAACCATTCCAATACCACCGGGATTTCAACCATCGTCTTTCCCACCAATGCCACAACATCAACCAAGTCGGCCGGAAGGCCCTCCGTTTGACGACACGATCGTCAACCACCAGCTTGTAAATTCGAGAGGTCAAAGCCTCAAGCCTGATCTTATCGCCAGCATTCCAAAAGGTTTTTTTCAGGTCGATGACAAATGGACCTGCTACCGACGAAACTACTTCAACGTATCCTCCGCCTTCACATTCAAAATTCACAGTCTGGACACCCAGTGTTATCTGCAGAGGAACAACAGCAGCCACGCTGAACTGATCACCCAATGGGCGATATCTATTGCGGCGAAGACTGCAGCAGGAAACAACAACGAAAGCGAGCCACGAGGCCTGGTGCAGCATACCCCGAAACGTGATAAAGCTACTGAGAGTGTTCCCACTCGACATCTGGTAGTGCCAGCGCCAGGGCAAGCCCTTGTCAATAGCAGCAGCCTCTCACATAACGGTCTCTTTCCAAACGGAAGCCACATTGGATCATGTCTTCCAGGCACGCTTGACTCTTTCGGACATGCAGGTTTGCAGTCTCCACCGAACCAATACACGTTTGAGAGGATTCAATTCCAGAAAGCTACAGCAAACAACGGCAAGAGACGGGCACAGCAGCAATACTTCCATGTAGTGGTTAAGCTTGAGGTCAATGTCGGTCGTCCCGGTGGCCAGGATGAATGGCTGGTCGTCGCGACGAGGCAATCTCATCCGATGGTCGTCAGAGGAAGGTCGCCCGGCCACTACAAGGACAATCGACGCGACAGTCAAACCAGTATGGATCCTGATGGCAGCTCAGGCCACAGCGTTGAAGGTGGACCTTCTGCATTTTCAATGCCGTCTCTCGGCAGCAACCATGCAACCGGCATGAGCTGGGCGCCCAGCCACCACCGACAGGGGCACCAATATGGCACGTCCTTCTCTCAACGTATGGATGAACCGGACAAATCTTCGGTCAGTCCCGAATCATCATCTACACTGGCGTCTTCGCCTGCCAAAGGCGAAAACTACCATTTATCGGCGATCATGGGCCGGACGATGGTTCCGGAGAGCAACTTTGATCGCATAGTGCTAAGCCCAATAACGAGCAAGACGAATGGCGACCACATGGAATACCGACAGTCGAAGATGCGGTCCTGTGAAGGTGATGGACCCGACTATCCGAGCTCGTTCTACCAATCATCAGCAGACCATGCTTACCACAACCCCTCTTTTGACTTTTCGGCAACTTCGCTTTCACAAGCTCTTTGCGCATCCTCCTGAGGCATGAGCACAGACACATTACGAGTTCTTAGATAGAGATATGTTTTCAACACAGGATGACACATGAGTTATGACGCGATGAAGCATTTGCAGCACGAATGATAAAACCGAGCATGGCGTTCAAGACAACGTGCATAGAGATGAACAGGAATGGCGACCGCATTGCATAACAACTTGATGATACCCTTTATGCGACATGGTTTAGGTGCATTCACAAAGACGGAACTAGCGCAGGCAATCATGGTACTTTGCCTAGCTGGTGGTTGGCGTTTTGACATGGCGTACTGCTTTGGTCCTTGTTCCTGGTCAAGGCTCTTGCAGTCAAGCTCGACCTTGGCAGGATGTGCGAGAGGAGCAAGCCATCAGCAGATCATGACAGCTTGTTCCTTTTTAGATCTGGTTCTTTGTACCTCTTTATCGTGCAACTAGTTAGCTATGCAGATCACTAGCATACTTGTCTCCAGCTTATTTGATTGAGCACCGTACATCGATAACAACATGTCAGCTTCCGCGGTCTGCTTGGTGTGCTAGTGGAGATAGAGGCATGAAGCAGGAGCCACATCTCCATGTGCACGACTGCAGCTCTGTCGCTGAAAGCCCGATGTTGAACAAGATCCTAAGTAAGCAGCACCCCCTGCATTGTTCTTCCGTTTGAGACAGTACTCGGCACAGAGAACCATTCCAATCACCAGTCCATTATATTGATCACCTCATTGAAATAACAACCGACTGATTGGTGCAAAGAGCGGAAAGCAGCTTACCTTTGCAGAGGGTGCTTCGCTTTCTGCTCAAAGCAGCCAATCCAGCATTGTCTTCACTAAGGAACGCGTGGGGCCACTTCGATGGTTTTCCCCTAAGCCTGTTGCGACACTCGATGGACTTTTGTGGATGACGCGATCAGGTCTTGCACAGTTGCGAGTCATGGTCACTGCACATCTCAGAGTCGGGTGACAGATGTAATACGAAGTATACACTATAGATTGCATTCATCCGATTGAGTTTGATCAGACCACTCAAACACTGTCCTTGAACTGTAAGATGAATCCACAGTAGCTGTAGGCATGCCCACAACACTCTGATCAAGATACTTCGAGTCATGCAACGGCATCCGAAATTGTGAAGACGCTGCTGCAGGTTGCGAGGGGTACCTGGATAGCCTTGCGTCAAGCGTCACACGTCAAGAGCGACCGAGCGGCGGTTTCCTGGCACGTTTTGTTCGAGGATTGAACTGTCAAGAGCGACCCACTACCTTCCACTTCTTAGCTGCAGTTGTTACAACACCAGCAAAACCAAGAGTGTTGCTGCATCATTAGTCGAACTACCAGAAGTAACATTCGAGCCGAAGGATAACTGCTCGACACCTTCAGCGCGGCATCGGTTGTATTTCACCGATACCCTACCCTGTCATCTTCAAAGAAGGATGCAAGAGTTCTTTTGTTGAGAGAGAAATGCCATCAACAACTAACGTCGACGTGCAGAGTCAAGCTTACGTGGACCTCTCAGCCCTACAGTAGGTACAGTAGCACCACCTCCTACGGGACCCGCAGAACCCACATCAGAGATGAGAACAACGGACAACCTCGAACCCTACTATTGACGTGAGAGAAAGTTGTCGTATTCTCCGGACGCTAAACAATTTATCCGAAAACCACTAATGACTCGTACACTAAACTATATTCCAGCCGCACGGGATTTGTGATAATTCCTCTTCGTGTTCGAAAGCCTGTTTCCTCCCAAATCAAGCATGTCAGCGCCGAAAGTTACGCTTCCTTTACACGAAAATGACTTTCCCATGCAGCCTCGAGGGGAAAAGACTCCAACAGGGGAATCTGTCCATGCATGTGATAATCGACTTGATGCGAACTGATTTATCATCGGCAGCACATCCTGCAAACACCAGCTACGCCATCGAAAACGGAAGCATGAAATCGTCATGTAACATAAACAGTGTAACTCGGAACGAACGTCTGAAACAGTCACACAACCTGATCGCGAGCATACAGTACATCTATCCTCCAATCATCACCTTAGTCACACCTATCACGTAGATCCATGTTCATCCACAACGTTGCGGACGCTGCTTCCCCGTCACCCACTTGGTCTGACACATCGGATCGAGCCAGAGCGACGTAAGCCACTTACGAAACACTCCGTTCATGAACATCATCTGAATGAATACGACTCTACCATGATTTTGTGATCGAACTTGCCAAAGGCACCCGCATGAATCTAATGTAAGTTTCTTCGACATGGTACATGGACCAAGAAGGAGCATACTCAGTGATCAGAACCTTCTGACAAGCCTTTACGCGACGAGGGACATCACCCACTGACTATGTCGAGAGAAGGAATGAGAGATACTCATCCCTATATTAGATCAAACAGTCCTCATCCGTCCAAAAAGAAACGAAGGAACGGCAATAGTCGTGAGCAAAAACTTAATTTGATCCAAAGGTACCACGGCCCGCCCCATCCGGTATTCCGACATCTCAGCCTAGCAATAGAAGACCCGCTTCAGATCTACGGCACATGAACTCTGCTTCTTCGACAATTTCGCTCCAGATCTCCCGGACTATCCGTGTAACTGCAATACGTACCATACCGACACGAGTTCTCATCCTTATCCTCATCCTCATCCAGATCTCAAACTAGCGTATCCATACTCGTACCTCAAACCAAATATTCCACAAATACTGTGAGTGACCAAAGCGTGGACCACCCAGGAACAACCAACAGCCAACACGATCTATCAATCCTATGTACCCTAGCCGGCCCAGATAGACCAAACGTGAGATTCAACGCACATTCGATACCTCTATCGTCCCCCCCCCTCTCCTGTTCTCTTTTCTTACTTGGTCTCGAATTCACTGACTTCTACGTTCATGTCTTATCATTCATTCATTCATACTGCTGGACATTACTTAGGTTGTTACTACATTTTGTACGATATGGAGTAAGACATCAAGTATTGTTATCATCGACGTCGTGTTTTTTTACGGGACGCGTAAGAATGGTTGAGGTGAGTAAATGCTTATTCTAATTATTATGAGTAGTATCTAAGACATGGTGAGATGGTGCTCGCTATCTAAGTAGTGAGCTGAGTAATAGTACATCATATCAACATGTTTTCACAATTCTGACTTTTTCTCATGCTGTATCCTGCTGTGAGTCTGTCGCTTGCTTGGTATGCTGTGTTTATACATTCTTGGAGTGAGGGTTCTGCTGATGATTGGGGCCGCTTGGGAAGATTGGATAAGATATCTGTTCCTGTTCAATCTTCGTTGGTACGGTGCCGAGATTCCGTCGTTCATTCGCGAAATTCTTCAACTTTGCCCGGCCTTGGACGCAGTATAGCGGATTGGAAGCCCAGTTAACAATCTGTCGAACAATCAGACTAAGTAACTAATTAGTACAGCTCCCTCGTCCGCCGACCACCACGGAAATTGCACCAATCACACGTCATTTCGTCGCAGCCCGTTCGATGCCAGACGCAATACGAGTCTTTGCAGCGTTTGCATGTTCGTTCGGATAGGGAGGCGCAGAGCGAGCAGACGCGGCCGCAGTCCCAGCAGGAGCGGGTCACTGCTGCCTCTCCTGCTGGAAGGGGGTGGTATTGGTGATATTGTTGTTGATCTTGTTGATCGTAGTCCTGTGTAGAACGGTAGTGTTAGCACTTTTACACAATTGGTAGATGGTAGGGTGTTGATGGTGAGGTTTGGGGGCAGGTTCAATGGTGACAAGAGTGATGGAAGAAGACGGAAAAGAAATGGATCCGGGTGCCACACTTTTCAGTAAATCCAACGTCAACTGCAACGGTAAGGATGTAGTTGATGTATGTTCTGCTGTTTTTTGGTGTCGGCATTTTCTAAGCCCACATTCCATTGCTTCCCGCTCCGGCCATCATCTCGCCAACCAGGCAGTTTTCAACACAGAGACCATTAAATACCTTGACACTGTCGCCCTTTCCGTCACTGGATTTCAGCTCTGATGCTGAGGGTAAATAGCTGAGATTCGTGTTTGCAGTCAATGCTTCGAGATCTTTCAGTTTTTGTGATCGTTTGGGGTTGTAGCAGGCGGTGCACCACCATCTGTGGCAGCTGTCGCAGTGGCGGTTGATGAGACACCATGTGCATGATACTACTAGACGTTGGGGTGGTATATGCTTGGCTGATGAGGTGCGGTGCTGAGGTGGTCGTACTGCGTCGATGAGCTTGCCTGAGAATGGAGGTGGGGACAAGAGAGGGAACTCGGTGATATCGCTCTCACCCCAGACTGGTGTACCTTCTGGAGCTCTGCCGCATCCTGAACAGCCCTCCGGGCCAAGGGCGATTGTAGCGATGGTCGATATACCAGGTTTGGCATTCATGATGTCTATTGACGCGTTGTGAAGGCCGGATGCAACAGACTGATACATCGCTTTGCAAAGGACAGCATCGAAAGAAATCATCCCGTCACAAGCTTGTAAGGTCTCCTCCCAGGAAGTGCGAATGGACGCGCCGTGCTGGATAACACGGCCAGAAGGTGAGTACCACTGTGATTCATTATCCCGAGGACGAGATTTGGAAGTCGGCAGCAGACCGAGAGCTGCCCCATCGACTGAAGTGATGCTTGCTGTTGATGTGGCACCAGGACCACCATAGTCATTGGCTGGATCGGTGAAGTAGTATAAACCTTGTAGTCGAGGGGTACCTTCCGGCCTCGTTGGCCTGCAAATATGTTTCATGAGTTGCTGCAATCGAGATTGATTGACATTTGGACATTGACGTATACTCAACAGACGAACGTTGTATCTGTCGTTGGTGACTATCTCGTGTAGTAGATCATGCGTCACTGAGGCCATCTTATCAAGGACAAGGACGTGCACATCCGAAAGGATCTGTAGTCGATCGAGTCTGTTCAATACACTACGTAACGGACCAGCGTGGAACTCGTCCTCTGTCAGGTTTTCGTCCATACGCTCGGCACGCCATGAATGTCCTCCATTGTCGATGCGAGGCTGCAGCGGAGCATATGCGCCACGTGACCTTGATAAATCTAGATACCGGAAGACTTTGGGCGTGCGCAGAACCCAGTTGTAATACGCGCGTGATGTTCTAGCAAGCCGGACAATGGACGAAAGGGGTAGGTATTGTAGTGAAGCATCGGCTATAATGGGGTTGCTAAGGAGATCAAGTAGAGTTGATGGCAGTTGTTCCAGATGTTCGACTTGTAGATCCATTCCCATATCCACCATTTCAGCAGCGAATTGATTTCGTTGAATCTGGTAGAGTGATCAACACGCTAATACACAACAGAAACAAATTTGATGATGGATAAATGTACACGCGATGAGTCAACAATGATGCGTGATATAAGGGATGGTCACGAGGACGATATCTGGTTGAGTTATGGAGAAAGTGATGGGAAGCAACCAAAACTCCGGGGTAAGATTATCCGACTCCACCCTTGTCCGCTTCCCCTTGCATTGCCATAAACCAAGTCCCAGGCCAAGAAAACGACAGTGATGGATGGCAGAAAGTCAAGAACAGACTACAAACACTCTACTTCCAACCTCAACAGGCTTCGTTTCCAATCGAACCGAAGGTATTCACGCTATGAACGGAGATGCTGCCACTCCCATCTTCGACAATCACAACCACATCACTCGCAGCCACGTGCAATCCAGATGATTCAGGACTGCACGCAACCACCACAGTCACCGTTAATACGGAAGGACAGCGTGTGATCTTCCTGGCCCAATTTGTTGTCCTTCGAGTTCCGTCCGATATTGGTCGTTCTGGACGATAAGAGCTAGGAGATGTTGGCCAGAGCATGTGGAGGAAGCGGGTGAAACTTGGCCTTCCTATGCCAGTACCAGCTGTGAAGATGTGCTTGTTTGCTAAGTTAGAAACACCAGGTCATGGTACGATATTGGATGTGTCCGTGCGGTGAGCACTACAGAGCTGAAAAACCTATGCGATGTGTGCAACTTGTCTCATTGTCTTGAACTCTCTCACCTACCACACGCTCCGTTTCCCTCAGCTGAAAGTCTTCGAGTTGTCACCTCGTGGTTTGCGTTGATGGTACACCGGTTCGTACAGATTGTTACAATAAAAACGCGAACAGACACCCACCGTTCTAGACTCGTATGCCCGTGTAGGCGAGCACGGAGTAGATACATGGTACAACGCAGATGCAGGTAGATCGATCGGCGAAAGTGACAACAATTCAAAGCCTGGAGAATATTCACTATAGGTGGAGCTGCCTGAGTGCCTTATCACAAATTACACTAGGAGCTACAATATTCGGCCGAAGTCAACAAGCCTCGGTTAAAACAACAAAGTCTCCTGAAAATCGGAGAGACTTGGATAGTACGTCTACAACGATCAGGACTTGTTCCACCGTACCTGTGGAGGATAGCCGGAAGCTCACAATGTAACATCTTGAGCAAACAGCATTCCCAGTCCTCTCACATCAACAGCAAAAACAACAACTCAAGTAAGAGCTTCACCACAATCCCTCCCTAAGCATAACTCCATTCCCTCCCATTGGCATCATGGATATCCACTCAGATTTCTCCCTCCCCTGGTGCAAAACCCTCCTCACCTCAAGCGCCATCCAAATCACCGAAATCCCCACCAAAGCCGCCAAAACCCCCCAAGACAAATCCCTCTCAAACAGCATGTTCCTCCGCACCCTCTACACCCCCCACGGCATCCGCGCCCAAATAAATTTCAAGCGTCCAACCACCGAGCCCGACGCCATCATTTCCTACGAATACTGCTATCTAATCTCACTAGGCGACGGTCTAGACGGCTTGACGGGTCGCGCGCACGGTGGGCTCAATGCGCTGATTTTAGATCATATGACGGGGTCGATGTCGAGTCAGGCTATGGGGAGCTTTGCGCCGGCCACGGCGACGATGACGATCGATTATAAGGCGCCTATTGATACGCCAGGGGTTGTTTTGTGTCGGGGGTGGGTGGTTGAGATGAGTGGGCGGAAGACTTGGGCTAGGGCTGTGCTGGAGGATGGGACGGGGAAGGTGCTGGCGAGTGCGAAGGCGTTGTTTATTAGTCCGCGGACGCAGAAGGTTTGATGGGTTGGATGTTTTTACTTGTTAGCCTTGTGGTTGGGGCAACGTCATTGGTGATGATACGTGCTGGTGACTATGCGAGGTGATATCGATTTGGAGTCAGGCTGATATCTCCACCATTGATCGCTTATAGGGACCAAGGCTCTCGATCACTGGAATGCAGGAGAATCACTATGGTGATAAGTGGATTGAATTCCCTGTGCACAGGGGCAGTCTCGTTCCGATATGCGGGGAGAGTGCTCAAAGGATGTCTCATTACGCTGACACGATCACCGAGATTCTTGCAACGTTCTGAGCGCAAGGCTGAAGTGCTGGATGTGGACTTCGTCTCCACAAACCCTACGGAAGCTGTGGCACTTTCGACGACTTATCAAGAAGTCTCATATGTGACTTGGAAGCCAGATCGAAACAGTAAGCATGAAACAGAATCGATTGAAAGATCAAGTAATGAACGATGTTATGGTGTCCTTCCACAAAGCCGAAATCAGAGTTTATTGAACTAGAAATAGAGAGATATAATGGGTAAGCTCATGGTGCTGATCATATTGGCTATATAGATGTCTTTATAGTACCGGCAAAGAATGCTGCGGTAGGATCTTCAGTTACACACTCTTTTCTACATCTCGATATGAACGTTCTGTCAGCCAGCAGGACTAACAAGCTATTTGTTGGATCTGACACCGCCTGTGTTTGATTTTGCTCTGGGTTTGCTAGCGGAGGTGTATTCTTTTGCTGTGTATCAACGACTACCTTAGATGTGTCTGAGGTTAGTAATTGGTTAGCTGGACCTACACATCGGTTGATGCTGTCATTGGTTCTATCCATACTATTGGACAAAAAGATGGTATCAGCAATATCGACCGCAGGGGTATTGAACTTTCAACGTGTCTTAGACTTGTCTTTGGATTTGTCCGTTGATGGCTTATCAGTTTGCGCACTCCTCGATACATCCCGATCATAGGGATGATATTCGCTCCCATCGTAGGACTTTGAGTCATATAGGTTTTCCACTGCATGCTCGTTGATATCTTTTATCATTTTGTTAATGAGTGCCTTCTCTGTCTGGCTCCGTGAATGGCCTGAAAGTTGTGATGGCATCGTTCCTGACAATCCAAGACTGTCGAGTTTGAATTTTGTTGATTGGGTTAGAATTCCGTTTGAATTAGGCGTATATGCAAATATCGCCGACACAGCAGACTGATAGTGCTAAGAATTCGGGTTGAGACCGTCTTGGTATCAAATCGAGATACTTGAAGAAGTACCGTGTTTCCAATGTATGTGTGTGCATGTGAGTGTTTACGGTAAAGTGATTCTAGACATTAAATATGCAATACTCAACATATACCATGCGAACATTGAGTCACTCTACGACAATCAACCAATAACACGCACCTTGTTTCGGCAATGTTCATTGAGGCTGATGTAGACAAAAATCTTTGTTCGAGCACCAAGGAATTGATCACGACTCACCGTTCCGTTCTTCTCCAGTTGACTTCCATTGTCCTCAGACCAAGCCTCAGTGTGTTCAATAACAAACACGTGAGTTATGCGGATGCCATGGTCGCAAGGTGAATCTCGAATGCACAACGTGTGCCTTGGCACGGAACCCAAGGACTGATCGATCCTTTTGCTTAGCAGTGATGAAAGTTGATAGAAAGGGTGTCATTACTGAGAAGGTCTGCAAACTTCATACGCGCGTGCTCGCGTAGCAGGAAAGGTCACTAGGAAATGCCTTCTTTCATGCTGTCGATGAGACTGGCATGGTATCTTGTGATATGTAAAGGTGCCGAATGTGTGAGACTTGAGCAGGTTTTGGAAGCTGCCTTGGATATGGAGACACGGATGGTTGCGTAGCGATGTTAACACGTAAACGTTTTTCCAGGATATTTCGATACGTGTATAGCGACGAGGGTGTCACAAATCGGAGGTCGTAGAGCGAGGTTGTGTGTTGTAAGCATATACTGCACACAATTTGAGATAGATGAGTATGATAAGGATGTCCAAGAGATTGAGTACTTGGTTAGATGTGTCCAAGGCTTCCAAACGAGCAGCACGTGCTAATAGCCATATGTGGTTAGTGACACGCCTTATCGATAAAGCATTACGTGGGTCGCGTGGGCAGCTGCAGATCAAGCAAATGTCACTCCAGCACGACGACCTAATCTCAATGCCTGACGATTGCTTCAATCATGAACTGATACTTGTCCTCTTCCTCTTCACTATACATATGAGCTGATAGTCTACCGCACCTTCGTTACCTGCTGTTTCTCTACACTCACTGCGGCTTTCTTGCTGTCAAGACCTAGACCCTCTGCCACTTTTCCCCACAATAGACACAATCGACTTACCTACACCGACACAATGTTTGGTATAGTCGCGGACCTTATAGCGTAAGCAGTACTACCCACTGTTCTGCTGCATTGCATGCTGATACAGACTTCTCTAGCTCAGTAACATCGGTCATATTACCCTGCTACCTGTCCTACAAGTCCCTCCGTCTCGGCGATCCCGCTCAAACAACTCCATGGCTAATCTACTTCATCGTCCTTACTCTGACTCTTCTCGCTGAATCATGGACACTCTTCATAATTGGCTGGATGCCTTTTTACTCCTGGTTCCGCCTCTTCTTCCTACTCTACCTTGTCCTTCCACAAACTCAGGGTGCAAAACTCCTCTACCTGACCTACTTCGAGCCCTTCATAGTTCACCACGAGAACCAGATTGACGAGTTTATCGGCCAAGCACATCGAAGATTGGAGCAAGTAGGCCTCGGATACATGAATGTGGTTATAGAATGGCTTCGTGAGAGAGTTCTTGGTCAAGCAAGCCCACAACAACATGCTGCACAGAAGCCGGCCGGGACCCCAGCCTATGCCAGCTATGCAAGTGACCTTCTATCGCGATTTGCGATGCCCGCAGCACGAGCAAATGCAGCACCTTCGGTCAACTCCGGCGGTGTTCTCAACATGCTCTCAGCTGCTGGCGCTGCTCTTGGGGCAGGTGCTGCATCATCGGCAAGCGCACGTGGTGTTCCAGCCTCGGCCCAAGCAGCCTCGATACCAGACAGCCTCCTCGCAGGACTTGGTGCTATGTCCTCCGACCAGAAGGCCTCTTATGTTTCAAGTCAACGTGACCGTCTAAATGCCATGATCAAAGCCCTGGACAAGGAGCAGCAGACAATAGACCTCGCATACGGCAACGAAAATAGCTCTCGACAGCCTGGCTCACGACGCCCTCACAGCTCGCATTCTCAGGGCGGCGGTCTCTCCACAAAGTCTCTATCGAACCAATCTTTCGATAACATCGACTACGACGATCTACACTCGACAGGCAATGGAAACCACAGCGAGTATGGCAGCGGATACCCTAGCCAACACTCAACGCCTCCAACAATGAGACAGTCTTCTGGTCAAGACCGATCCTCGGCAGGCGGGAACTGGGTGACTGGCAACCTGGGCGGCTGGCTTGGTGGGAGCCCAAGGGGTGACGAGTATGAGAGGAGGGACAGAACGAGTGGCGGGCGAGAAGGAGATGACGACCTCTTCACCCGAGGTTTCAGCTCGGCAAGAGATATTGTGGACAACTATGCTAGGAACAATGCTCGGGAGAGATATGATCGATAGTTTCATGGGCGTGGGCATGAGCATGATGACAAGATATGATTGACGACTTATGCATGTACGGAACTCGGATCATTAGTAACAGGACTGGAAAGGACATAAAAAGCATATAGCAACTCGGATCGGACTATACAAATCAATGAAAATTGTAACATACATACAACCTCACTCTCCATGTTGATCTCCTAATCGTTTAGACTCAACGTGAGGACAACTGGGATGAATTGAGTTGACTTGCTGCCAGTATAATAACCTATGACTACTCACACGTGCTCAGATTCGACCTTCTTGAAGGCGACGCCAACATGAGCATCAAAACCACCACCTCATGACAAATATATGTGCTGTCTACAAAAGAGGTATGTATAAACGAATCTAGCTCTGATTTCCGGAGACCCAATGTCACAGCTGTCCGTGCTGCAGAAAGGTGAACGATCGATGAGGAGGGAAACGCTTGAGAGTAAAAGATTTGAATATATCGCTATTGTCGTACGGCTTTGGTGTCCATAGCTATTGCACCAGGGTTCCCGTGGAAGATAGAAGCGCTGAAGCTATTGTTGTTGCCAAAACATCTCGAAAACTCGGCTCAAATGCTGATTTGAGAAAAGTGTTTGAGATTCGAACTGCCTGCAGTTCTGATGTTCAGTTCAGTGTACGGTGTTGTCCTTTGTTTTTCTGCATGAATGGTGGACCGGTATGCTTAGGTAGGAATTCGGATTTGTTCTGTGTTGTTCGAAAAACTTGTGCTTTGTGATCATGTTCGAACTCATCTAGGTCCGATTTTTGCTGATCAGGTGGTTCGTTCCTGGCCTGTTATCACGTTGGCTGTGATGCGCATGTGTATTTTGCAAGTCTGAATTCAGATGTTGCACTCTTCCGCGCAAGCTGGAAGCTTTGCTGTGCCGCATAACTACTCGATGGTGTTGGTTCGGAATAATGTATCATGCACATGTGCATGGGCACAATATCCGACACTTCCCGAGGGGGCGGATCGAAGCCTGTTCATAGGTGTAATGTCGCACCAGATGTACCTCGAGAGAAGGTTGGTGCTTGCCCTGAAGCAATATGTGCTAAGGGCTTTGGGTCCAGGTTGGCACTTTGGCACTTTCCATTACCATGAATATTGTGTCGTACTGCCTCGAGGTAGACCACCTCAATCCTCAAGACTTCAAGCAAAGATGACAGTCCGGAGTTTGTATGTCTTGTGCAGCTCTTCAAACAGTTCAGTCTCTCTTGCCAGGTCCCGAATACCCTCCATAACCTCCATACCCGCCATAACCCGAACTTCTTGCAGCACCAGCAGGGACAGTCGCATAACCATTGCCAACATTCCCACCTAGTAAACCATTCATGGATCGACCACTCTTTCGTCTCTCGTACACCAGCATACCAAGAGCACCAACACCAGCACTGCCTGCAATGGCAAAGAACGAAAGTAACGAAAAGCCAATCCTGTGACTGGTCAAACCAAGTGGCACATACAATTTTCCAGTGTCTGCGCTGACCATGCCAGGGAGTATTGCGCCTGGAATCCAGCCAACGTTGAATGTGAATGTTATTGGCTCGGTCCGCAGGATCTTGGTACCTTCGGGGACCTGTGCTGGGTCAGGTAGGGAATATGCTGCGGATGCTATTAGATGAGATGGAACTTCGTGGTTCATGATAGCCAGTCGCTCTTTCTTAGAGAGGTCTGCTGAGTCTTGGGTGTCTGTAAAAGTGTGGAACAATACGTTGATGTTTGTGTGTAGATGCAGATGGCTCAATTGTAGAGTACCCTGCAGAGCTATAGTCAACGGTGTCCATTTCTCCGAATCAGCTTTCGCGGCTGCGCCTGGGTCGTTCGAGGTTGTAGCGGTATTTAACGCATCTTCGGCGGTCAAGGGGTATGAGGGTACACGGCAGGATAGTGGGACATCCGAATGTACGAAGTACTCGATCAAATGGTAAAACTCGTCAGACAGAACATCCAGGGTACATGTCTGTGTTTGAGGGACACCGTATGTAAAACCGAGTGGTGCCCCATTTGTCTCATTGCAGCGTAAGAATGGTATGTACTGGAGGTTGCCGTGGTCGTCGGTAATATGTTCTCCTGTCTCAATTGTGCGGTTAAGACAGGTTACAGGCAGAATATCTCCTTTCGAATATGCCTTTCGGTTCGAGCTCAGCGAAGAGTCGGACGAGGCAGCGAGCACCGATATTGAAAGCGAGGTGTAGAAAAGGACGAAAACATGGAAGACAAAGCTCAACGAGGGAGACATGCTGCTACACGAGCACGAGGAATTGTGTTAAATGATACTGGGCACAGATTCATCTCCTGACCATCGAAAGCGTGTCCAAGCGCATGGCGTTAGCGCCGACCGCACCCGAAGTCTTCGAATCTGAATCAAAATCTGTGCCTGAGTGCCTGAAGCCCGTCGTCCACTCACACAATCGTGACAACCAGAGTACTCGAACAGTGTTCAATCTGATAACACAAAATGTTAGTGCGAGCAGTCACCAGCTCAGATCAATCAACTTTCTGCTTTGAATTAATGAAGAAGAGTAGGCTAGTGAGCAGCAACTGGCTAGACATGTTGAAAATAACACCTCGATACTGTAGACCAAGGTCAAAGAGAGTGTTTGCATCGGGGAATCGACCGAGCTACCTACTATCTTGTCGACTGAACAACTAGTGAATCATAGAATTGAACTACTTGGCTCTTTACTTCGTTAGAGTGCTGTGTTCAACACTGTCGAGTCTCTTCTGATAGAAAGGGTTCTTGTCGCATGGATCAAAGAGTATTAACATTGGGTGAATGTTTTCGATGGGCTTCGTAATAAAGTTTCGCTTCAGATAGCGGATCTTCAATTTGGTCGATCCTCAATCTACAGTAAAGACTAAAAGAGTTTATGAGATCATCAATCAGGTACCTGCTCACCTGTAAAACTTAACATCGAAGCTTTGGCGATGAATTGAAACGGAACACATCAGTTGTAGCATGAGACGAACTCTGCGTTCATTCCTTCCAACTGAACATTGAGGACGATAAGAGCGGCACAATGGCTACAAGCAAGCCACCGATTGCTTTGAAATGGCGATCCAACACACTGTTCATACTGGCCACAGTCGCCATTGGTCTGTTCACAGATCTGTTCCTCTACGGTCTTATTGTTCCGGTATTGCCCTTCGTACTGCAGGACAGAATCGGTGTTCCGGAAAATGAAGTGCAAAGCCATGTATCTGCACTACTTGCTGCATATGCTGGCGCAAGCGTCTTGTTTTCCCTGCCCGCAGGCTGGCTTGCAGATCGTACGGATGCACGACAGACACCTTTTCTCGCCGGCTTAGCTGCATTACTTGCTGCAACAATACTGCTAGCTTTCGGACAGAGCATTGCAGTACTAGTCATTGCCAGAGTACTGCAAGGAACTAGCGCTGCTCTGGTATGGACTGTTGGTCTTGCAATGGTACTCGATACTGTCGGACCTGAAAATCTAGGCAAAGTTTTTGGTTCAATCTTTTCATTCATCTCGGTAGGGGAGCTAATGGCGCCCGTACTTGGTGGCGTTCTGTACAGCAAGGCAGGCTATGCTGGAGTACTCGGAGTAGGTGCTGGCGTGCTTGGACTCGACTTCATTATGCGTCTTCTGGTTGTGGAGAAGAAGGTGGCTGCTCGCTACATATCGGAGTCCGATATTTCTGCAAACCCTCGGGACCACAACTCGAGACAAGAGGATGGAGACGATGAGGAAGCCAATGAGCAGACGGAACTTCTTGCCACGAAGGACGAAGGTGCATTCAAGGTCCCCAATGGTCAGAACAAAATCATTCGTGGGTTACCTATCCTCTACTGCTTGTCCAATCCTCGGGTTGCCGTCGCATTGCTACTGTCTTTCGTGCAAGCAGCTACCCTAGCAATGTTTGATGCAACAATTCCCACTGAAGCCCAATCGCTTCTAGATGTCAGCTCTCTACAAGCAGGACTCCTCTTCATTGCTCTGGATGTACCGTACTTACTGCTGGGACCCATTGCTGGCTGGAGTGTCGACAAATATGGTACGAAGCCTGCGGCTGTCTTTGGCTTTTCCTACCTGGTCCCAACTCTGGCATTGCTAAGGCTGCCAACAGTTGGAGTAGTGCATGGTCGAAAAGCGACAGAAATACTGTGGTGTGCCATGCTCGCTTTGAATGGGATCGGTCTCGCCGTTATTGGTTCTCCTAGCATCGTTGAAGCAAGTGATGTTGTTCAGAAGTACGACAAGGCGAATCCAGGTTTCTTTGGCGAGAACGGACCGTATGCTCAGCTATACGGATTCCAATCACTCACCTTTTCAGCCGGTCTCACCATTGGCCCTGTATTAGCTGGCATACTAAGAGACAGTGTTGGTTACGGTAATATGAATGCGGTCTTTGCTGGTATTGCTGGCATTACAGCAGTATTGTCCTTCCTCTTCATAGGTGGTAAGCCAAAAGGGCTGGAGAAGCTTGTAAAAAGGTATATTTGACTTCCATGAGCCATAATTCGGCCGTAAGGATGGTGAAGGTGTATCATAACCAATAGACCACGATCGAAACATTCTATCTCAAAAATTTCATATGGAATGTCTCACACATAACCATTCATGTACTTGGATTCAATGTAGAAAGAAATTACTCCTATATGTACCTAGGTAGTACAGAAGAAGCACAAATCGAATGTAAAGTGACGCGTTGAGTGGACGCGTCCATCCCGCCGAGCGTGTGGTTTTGGTGGTCAGATGTCCAGGGGCATGTGAAAAGCACCAATGGCCATACCAACTGTTTCAGATATTGCAACCCTTCGTAAGAACGACCTCGGGTACTCAGCACGTTATGCGTTTGGCGGACAGTTTGCACATCATGTATTGAACAAAACATCGGTCCACTGTGAACAGGATAATGGGCGACTTCGACCCTTCCCCTCGAGCCACTAAGCGGAGAAAGACAACCAAATATGGCACGCAAAGGACCACGTTACCAGACCAAGGGACCGATAACAAAACGTCGACAGAAGAGGCAGACTCGGATATATACGGACAATACATGAGTGCCGAGGAACAACAAATGAACACACCCAGCAAAACTCAGCGAACGCCGCGGAATTTATCGACCAGAAACGGCAAGACTCGATCAACCACGCAACCCACACCAGGTCAAGCGGTGAAGGACGCTCATGATGGTTCCGTCACACCATCGAGAAGTGGACGGCGCCCAAAAGCGTCGAGCATTGGATCAAGAGCCAAACAACTACAGGAAGAAATCGTGGATGCCTCTGATCCAGACAACGAACGAGATGGAGTGCGCGAGGAGACTGGACACATGAACGGCATGGAGCACGAAGAGTATGACGAGCAGACTCAAAGTTCAGAGCAGGTAGAAGGTGTTCAACGGACAAGAAACAGCAGTCGTCAAAGGAAGAAACCATCAAGATACACAGAAACGGAGGCAGAGAAACAACCAAAATCTACAAGACGATCAAAAGCTACGGCAGTCGAGGATACTGCTATACAATATCTCCCAGAATCACCGGCGCTCAAAGGTATCCTTACCCCGTCAAGAAAGCAGAGAATCGGACCACGAAAATCTGTTATGTTCAACCAGGATGACAAGGCGATTGGTGAACGACTTGGCTTCAAAGATATCGACACGCCGGCGAAAGACACACCACGAAAGTCCAGGAAGAAGCTTGACGAGCCGCTAGCTGAACAGTCAGTCCCTGGGGACATACCAGAGCCTATTGCTATTCTAGAGGAAGACTACCTAGATCCAGTGCTGGTTGATGAAGGCTCTATTATTGAGCCACCATTGCTAGATTTACCAACTGAAATTCCGAATCAGTCACACTCTATTAAGCTATCCACCGACCCATATCTCATCTCGATCAAAGAGACAATCCTTGCGCGTCTAACTTCAGTCTCGCCACCCTCGACCAAACCACCACCTCATCTGGCTGCCCAATATCAGACGCTTCATACTCTTTTAAATGCTACTGTCACAGCCTCCGAATCAAATTCCCTCCTGCTTCTGGGTCCCCATGGCAGCGGCAAGTCTGCCCTTCTTGGAACCTCGCTCGCAAACCTGGCTATTGAACATGGACCTTCTTTCTTCCACACCATCCACCTCTCGGGCTTCTTGCAAACTGACGACCGTTTAGCACTCCGTGAAATATGGCGCCAACTTGGGCGTGAGATGAACGTTGATGAAACTGAAACGGAGGATGTTGCTGGGAGTTACGCTGATACCATGGCTTCCTTACTATCCCTCCTTTCACACCCTGACGAACTGGCCATTGACAACCTGGAAGATGGCACAATCGATCCGCAAATGTTGGAGTCCACTGATTTAGGGGCCGTGAATGGTGAACAGAAGACATCAAAATCGATCGTTTTTATCCTCGACGAATTTGACTTGTTCACGACACATCCGAGGCAGACATTGCTTTACAACTTGTTTGATATTGCGCAGAGTCGGAAAGCACCAATTGCAGTAATAGGATGCTCGACACGAATGGATGTAATCGAATGCCTCGAAAAACGAGTAAAAAGCCGTTTCAGCCACAGATGGCTATTGATCCCCGGATGCAAAAATCTCGTTGAGTGGGAGGCATCTGTGAAAGATGTTTTGACCTTTAGTGTGGAGGGCCAAGATGTCTTAAAACGATCAAAAGAGGAAGAGCAGTGGGCAGAGAAGTGGAATAAATACATCACAGTCAGTCATCCCTACCTCTCATCACTATCACAACATCTGTTACCAGCCTAAAACTACAAAGTAACTAACATTCCCCAGGATACTTTCCTCACATCATCAGAAACCCAACACCTCCTAAAGACCCATTTCTACACCACAAAATCCCTCCCAGACCTCTTCATGTCCCTATACCCTCACATCGCAACCCTCGATCCCTCCCTCCCACCTTCCACCACCACCCCTCACCATACCACCACAGCCCAACCAAGCATTCTCTCAATCCTCTCAACCCTGCCCATCCTGCACCTCTCCCTCCTAATCTCAACCACGCGCCTAACAACAATCCATGCCCTCCCAGCAACAAACTTCAACCTAATCCACGCACACTACACCGAACTCATCGCGCGCTCGAAACTACAACAGACTGCTCACGGCGCTGTCGCTGTAGGCAGCGGCAGTTTACGGGAGTGGGGGAGGGATGTGTGTCGTGCTGCGTGGGAGGAGTTGGGGGGGTGGGGGGTTATTGTGCCTGTTGTTGGTGGGGGGATGGACGGTGATGGGGTTGGGGATGAGGAGACGAGGATGTGGAGGGTTGAGGTTGGGTTGGGGGAGGTTGAGTGGGGTGTTAGGGAGAGGTTTGGGGGAGGGGTGGGGGCTGGGGAGGTGTTGGTGAAGTGGTGTAGGGAGGTTTGAGTTTCAGGATAGGTAGAGCTGTATAACGTAGGAGGATTGTGAGCTGAGCCTGTCCACACTACAAAATAACCCTTTTTGTACGACTTTTTTGATGACTTGTCTTCCAACCTGCGAAGCTCATGGATACCCATTGAGGGTGAGTGAGTATAACTGTAATTGTACAAAAGAGAGAAACATTTCACAAGCCGACGGTACGTCTAGCAAGAAGAATACTTAGTTGTTTTTCAAGGGCAACGTCTAGATCCAATCTTCGTGTATGGCAAATGTACAAAATAAATAAAGTCTATAACAAGACCTTCAATCGCACTGAGTGCGAATGTTTCCTTTCCTCTTTATTCCCCTTGTATCATATTAGGTGATCAGTACATCATTTAGCACTTTCTGTGGCCAAACATCAGATGTCATTTCATGTGAACACTTTTTCGATAACACCGATTATGATCTTTCTAGGGACTCGAGAAACAGAAGAATTGTGAATTCACTTTCGGAAACCGCAATTGCGATTTGAGTGCATACGACGCCTTCACGGTAAAGTGAGTTGGAGGTGGGAGGGGCGAGGTGTCGAATGCTGGAAGAGAAATTAATACACAAAATCGTTTGAGAGGCTACTAGGAAGCTGATGGTGTTGCTTGTGTCAGTTTTACCATACACGATGCTTTGATAAGAAGCATAGCCTGCTCCTTATTGATGAGCTCTCGTTGACTCATTGGGTTATGGTGTTTTGTCCCTGCTCTTTCGTGCTCTCAAGACGTTGGTCGGAGAGTTCTGTTCTGAAAATGGTATATTGATTGGGTGGTTGGAGCGTGTTCAAAGAGTTGCTCTTATTAGCAAGTGGTGTGCTCGGAATCTGGATTAAAGGCTTTGTACTCGATTGCAGAAGAACGGCGCGTGGGAGCAGAGCACAGGATCCTCATAATTCTCACAGAGACTGAAAAAGAGATCGGTGGATGCTGCTTCAGAGAAGGGATTATATCAAATGGCCTATGGCATCAACCAAGGAGTTGCAGGTGGGCAGCTGAGAGGGATCATGATGGCACAATTTGCATGAACGCGGAGAACACTGCTTTCTGATGAGAACACTCGGTCCAATGGAGTAAACATCATGTGGGTTGCTGAGCTGTCTGGTAATAGCAGGTCAATCATTCTTATCTCGACTGCCAATTCATGAATACGTGAATAGAGACGTCGTGTTTTGGCTGCGATCGAACTGAACGAACGATGTGTAAAGTGCTATGGAACGAACATCCGAACCATAGCAGAATCAGGTCGGGACGTCCTCCTAACAAGTAGGAGGAAACAGTGCCACATGATGTATGTGGAACCATGCTCTCCTTGCTGCATCCACATCTGACACGATGTCAAAGCATCATTGGCAATTTGGTGACAGATATTCTTGGATGTGCCGGGACTTCAGCAACTGCCGCTCAAAGCTTCAGCAGACAGTACAACAAGTAGCGGTACAGTGATGCGCCGTAGGGGAGTAACATAGGCGCGTGCTTACTGCGCCTAGTGGCAAGCGGCCGGATGCCGCCAATATAGTTAATGTATGATGGTCATCCCAACCACTCTTCCCAGGTTTGGCGCTTGTCCTTGACCAGATAACTGCAGTTTGAACGCATGTACAGTATTTGAGAATCAGGAGCCACAATGTGACAGGTCACCTTGGAGCACAGCTCGGACCTGAACCCGCGTGGGGAAGACGTGGTGAATGTGCTCTTGCAACTCATACCCTGGTGCACGTGTGCCGCAATCCATGCGGAACAAACGCCACATGGTTCAAGCGCCCTTAGTCCTATACATGACTCGGTGTATGCCAATAGACTTTCTCCAATGGGTCCGAAATCAGGCCACGGACGCAACATATCTGGGAATGATCTGAGGAGCGATTTCGATGCCTGTAATGGCCAGCAAAGCATGACGCTTCTGGTGACTCTCACTAGAATGTGGCTTTGAGCATTTTCGGACCGTGTAAGTTTGAATCTTGAAATCAAAGCTATATCCAAATTGTGTACGCGATGGTGTCAGCTTTGAGGTCCGATGGCCGAAGCAGGCTTGGACCACAGCACATCAGTCCACACTTCGCAGTGTTTGTTGATCGATGGAGGAGCGAAAGGGCGAGCAAGTTGGCTTACCTTGAGCACACGGAGGTGTGAATCACACTTGCAGGGAGATGCAAAGCCTAAACGAAAAAACCTGGCGCCATCGATCCGGCCCGTAGTTCCTGCTTGAGTTGAAACCCAACACCACTGTCACCCTTACGTGAGGCAGTACCCATCAACCCACTGGCCATCTATTTGCATTTGGCACCCACCTCAAAACTTCTCATTGAAGCTCAATCCTTTCTTCTGCCTCTCTCTCCTCGCATCTTCGGCCATATTTATCCATCAAATCCTTGGTGATCGACTTATTGGATGTCACGGCCGTCACTGAAGAATATCATGTGCACAATATTAAAGCTTGAGGGGGAGCGTCTTGATGATACTCGATGATGAGTACGTCCAAGACCATATATGTGAGTTAGTAGAACTCAAGAGCTCTTCTTGCTCATTTGGAGGTCGAACTGCAAAGAGACGGGCATGGTGCATCACTTACACTTTCGCTCGGCGAGCTACAGAGTAGCCAAACCTACTCATAGTAGGTAAGATAACATGGCCCAAGTCCAACTCGACCACTGCTCGGCCTTCGGACCCTCTGGACTTCCTTCTGAAATGTTCTCCATGTCCCTCATCGAACGCGAACGACCATTTTGGAATGTGAAGCTTGTTGGCAGGCCCCCAAGGTTTCGGTCGACATCGACGATAATAGGCCTTGCCTTTGCACCGACCATCAGGTCCACAAAAGTTCGCAACATGCGGCGATGTCGACAGCCGCCCGCTGCGAATTGATCGTTGCTTCCTACAACGGAGTCAGCCCCTGCCTCGAGCTTCGCCAGAGATGGTGGCGAGGATATTGGCCTCAGCCTTCTTTCAAGCAGACGAGCCAAAGCGAGCTTTCATCCGCTGCTTGGACGATTTGGCCCGAATTCTTATCATTGCTTCTAATTGGATGGAAAGCAAAGACACCCTTGCCATGCTATCATGCAGACCTAGCATGCATCGACTTCTGGTCCGGTCATGAACGTACATCCGCGCGATGTACACGACGCAGGTCTGGGAAAGTATGGAGGATTGGCCGGGAATGAAGGACCTTACAGGAAAATCGCCGGCTTAATTTGGTCTTGCAACTGGTCGGTTAGCAAGGGTTCAAACCTTTACTCAATATGCCGAAGAAATACGTACCTATGGGTTCAGTCAATCGCAGTTTGTGGTATTTCTAAGTGTGACTGATGTCCTTTGGCCGAGTTATCGTGCATGCTTTGCCCAGTGCCTGGCATACCCCACCAGTCAACACCACTGCAAGCAGAGGGTCGCTTGAAGGAAATGTCTGCTTCAGCATCTTGGTGGGTCTGGCGGAACTGTGATCAGCTCATGCCCTTCGCTTCTCAAGTGGGCCCGCTACAGCTGATATGGAAGCTTGGATGGATGTCAGAGACCACTTGAAATAGTGTATCCCGGCCGTCAGAAATAATTCTATCCTCAAATTCAGTGTCTTTCTTGGTCTCAACGGACGCAAACGTGGTGTTGTTTTAAACTCAACTGGTGTTTCACTGATTAGTATTGAAGCCCTAGACTATGGCTGCCAATAGAAGACGCAACGATACACCTGCTATCCTCGCCAGGGCCCTGGTCAATCCTTCTAATGCGGGTAAGCTATCTCACATACCCGTCATAAACTGACAATCCTCAACCTCCGTGTAACGCAACTAACCGCGTTGACATCATCAGGTGCTCAACAAATATCAGGTATGGCCGTCCTCTTCCCTTACGAATATACCCATGCTGGTAGCACGGCACGGTAGCCTCACTCCATTCTCGCAGACTCCTGAAAGGTTTTGAATCTAACTAGACCTGCTGCAGTTCAGACGAGAACAACGAGGACTTCTGCAGGCGAGCCGCAACATCAGAAACATGGAGGTCCACCAGAAATTAAACCTCCAACAGAGCGTCCACCACCGCCGAAGCCTAAAGACGGCCAGGAAAAACCTCCTACACCACCAAAAGGAGCTGCGATCGGCCCTATCTTTGGAATTGACTAGGAAAGCACAATGGCAGGTCAATCAGACACAGCCAAGCAAGTCATAAGTGTCGGGCAGGAATACGTGGTCAATATGTCTAAACAAAACCTTTACGTGACCAGGGTTGTGGAATGCTATCTATCGTTGGGTAAAGATAATTTGACAGAAGTCAGTGCCCAAGATCAATTTCCAATTCGTCCTGATTGTTTGCAATATGTCATACAGCCTCATGTGCCCCACAGCGTTTTGCGCAACGGCACCAGGCTTACTGTACAGCCAGGCGAGCTTCCGGAAGAGGAACGAAAGACAGTGCGAAGCCTTCCTCGCTGGTAGCGTTACATGGAGGACAGATTTTTCCTCGGGCACCACTTCGCGAGGTCACCGATAACCAACCAAGACCATGCACAACGGCGCAAACCGTAAGTTAAAAGATATGGCCGACTGAACTGGAAAGCATATTTCCAACCAGGAACTCTTTTGCCATGGATATCTTGGCTTGCTCCACCAGGGACAAAGACGGTGACGCCGGAAGTGTGTCCGGCTCCTTTCCCTTGTAGTAAAGGCAGTCGTAGTTCAAGCGTCGGCTGCCGTTCGTATACCAACAAGACTCAGCAGTTCATGGACGACCAATGTGGTCACGAGAGAATGTAGGGCTACAAGTGCATTGCGGACGGCTAAGGCCAAGCGCCAATGCATGTGGCCGTATACTCCAAAACGACCAAACAAATCAGGGATAGCACGGCAGTGGTGTAACCACGTGCAGAAGTTGGAGCTTGTCGCCAAATGGTGCTGCCGTTCATTCCGCATGTGGTTGCGTAGGCTTTGTAGGGCATCCACAAGCTAGGGACGGTCAGTCTCGAATGACGACGACGGTCATGGCTGGATCCGAATGTATCATTTTCAAGCATGCTCTGCTGTCATTGTTGACGATGTCTTTCACGCAGCATATTCTTGAGTGGCAAAGCATGTAGGAATACTGTACTGCAGGGTGCAAGCAGAGTACGGCGGAGGATGGAGTAGGAGTACAGGATTTGCTTGTGCATAGGGCGCCTAGAAACTGTCACGCAGTTGTGTTTGTCTGCTGTTGTGTGACTCTATTAATCAGCTGGGCCGATCGAGCAAACACTTTCACTGTAGCTCGGTTATCAGCTCAGCTAGATCTTGTTCGCTCAACTCTGTTTCAGCCAGCGAGACAATGTATTGGATCTAAATTCATGAAGGATTTGAAGCAGCTTCGATGCCAAGCAACACAAAGTCGATTTACAGATATTAACCACAATCTCGATCAGTTCCACTTCGTGCGTGGTCATCGGTGCTCGCAAAGGACATTTCTGACTTCCGAAAGGTGAAAGGCAATGCCCCGCACAGCGACAACCTGACTCAGAGGGGTTGGGGGGCTTGCATAAGCGTGGACTGGTGCATTTGATCCTGGCCCTTGGACTTTCGGTTAACCACCAGACCTTGCTCCTTGTACTCTAGCACTGTACCTTTGCAGTCTTTTGTGCTTGATGGCCTGGACAAGTTCAATCTTAGCTGCATTGGCCAAAACGCGCGTGGATGCGTTGGGCAAAGGACAGCATGTCAGGCTCGTTCCCCTCCGGACCATGATCCATCCGTGTCAACTCTGAACTTCGACTCTCGCAGCCTTTGTCAACCGACTCCACATCTTCTACTGTCTATTCCACGGGCCATGGCTTTTTGCGGTGAACATCGATTTTACTTGACCCATTCCACATGATCTCAGTGTTGTGACTACGTCTACTCACAGCAGTAAGCTCAAGGCAATGGTTCGCGTTCCTAGAGCCGCTCGTCGATCCAACAGTGCTCATGTTCCTGAGCATGAATGGCGACAAGTCCAGAAATACATAGAGCGCCTTTATCTCGATGAAGACAAAGGTGCCAAACACATCACTCAGGCTTTACGCCAAGAACATCGGTTGCAAGTCACAGAGCGCCAACTGAAGACAAGACTCAGAATATGGGGGTATGACAATAAAAAGATCCCTGGTCTTTTGTACCGTGCTATGGGATATGTCATGGAGCAGCTCGGACACGAAGTTACCTTTAAGGCTATCCTACTCAACGATCGTAAGACGAGAATACTCCCGGCTGCCGAGGTTCGCAAAGAAGTAAGGAGGCAGAAGAGGGAGTACCAGCCTGAATGGCACAACCTCCAAACAGCCTTAGACCGTCTTCAACGCCACAAGATTACTGTGGTAAACCAACGAGCTCCTCCTACAACCACGGTCATTGCCAATCAACAACCAACGTCCGACAATTTGCACCGAGACTTACCCGATGAAACGGATTCTGACGACTCAAACTCAACAATGTCGTGGGATTCACTGCCCGAGGAAGGAAGCGGGCACGAAATCCATGCCCTCGAGGACAACAGCTATCAATTACCAAGACCACAGTTCAATCTCACCGACTCAAATCTTGACACGTCCCTCAGACCGAGGATGTGGCATCAAGTTCCCAACCTAGGTGCTTTTGCCATCAACCTACATCAGAGCGTGCTTCCACAGACGGCTGCCAATCAGATAGTCACCGGTTTCGGAAGCTCGCAACTCGCTGCTGAGCCCAGAATTGTCCCTGTGTCTGAGACTCTGGAAGATTTGACGTCAGAACTTGCACACATGACTTTGACCCTCCATCAGAATGACCCTCGAAGAGCACCATGGGAAAAGTTTCTCGGCGTAAGCTTCGAGCAATACTATCGACCAGCTGCACGTGAAGGCAGTCGATTGATCATTGAATTCGTGGCGTACTACATTCAACAAAGTCTCGCTGGCTTCGATACACTAGATGACTACAACCACGCCGATCGTAAGGAAGCCCGAGCAAAATTCACTTCAATGTTGAACGCTGAAAACGAGCAAATTTTGACGGCCATTAACTGGATTTCTGCCGTCATTGGAGCGAACGACAAGCAAGCACAGCTATCTGCCTTCTATGAAGACTGCTGGGCGTGTATTGAACACAATAATAGTCTTGCAGCTCAAATTTTGAGGCCGTCCATTTGCTTCGCTCTACTGATGCATGGCGACGACCAGCGAACACCCAAAGACCTGCAGGCATCTCCCGATACGCGACGAAGCCGTCGAGAAAAGCTAGCTGCGACTTTTGATGGTGACAAAGAATTCCAAGATAGCATCTCACTTGTTGTTCGACATGGTCAGCAGGATTCACCCACACACCTTATCCTGAGATATCATTGTGCATGGTTCCTTCTCCACAAACAACGTGCTAGCGCGGCTCTGGACATCCTCTTGCCATGCCGTCATATGGCTGAGAGGTTGATGGGCTGCAACCACCTCGTGACAGTCAATTGTTATACCATGGTTGCTCGAGCGCGGGAAATGGAAGGTGAGTTCCAGCTGGCAATCTCCGACCTAAAAATTGCCCTTGTACGACTTAACAGTTGTCCAAATCCATTACAAGCCTACCTTCATCGACTAGTAGATAGACTAGCATGCCTTCTGCTCAGAATCGGTGAAAAAGAGACTGCTCTTTGCAATTTCGAAAGAGTCCTTGCGTTCAAACTTAGGACATTAGGAGCGTGCCCGGGGTCCACCTGGGCGACAGCAAAAAACCTCTTTGCCACATTGGGTGAGCTTGGACGGCATGAGGAAGCCCGAGTAAGAGGAGAAGAGCTGAGAGCGTTACATGATGCCGAATGGTACAAGATGCGTGCGGCCATGGTCTAAACTTTGCTTATTGACTGCAGCTGCAGAGCACTTGAATGATTCAGCCTACATATTTTGACCTGCACATCAAGCGATGTTCCGTGGACTCAGTTCAGCAGCAGTGGCTAGGCAAAGCACGCTGTAGCTGCAAGTGAAACTACGGAACACGTTGGCCTACCATAACTCTATTCACATCAAACAGGATCGACGACGACGACGACGACGATGACGACCATAAGTCGAACTTAACGCCCTTTATGAATAACGAATTTCACGATACATCCATGTTTCACATACTGAATTGGGATTGCTTGTTATTGTTGAAGCTGCTTGGGTGACCAACAACCATGGAGTGTTCAGGCAAGCGAGAAACTTCAATGTGATATACCCTGTCTCAATATGGGTTGGCCACAGTGACAGTACTTTGGAGGAGATATTGTGATTTCTTTTGGGAGGACGTACTGAATACATCATGTTTTTGCGAAGAGTGTGGTTCTCTCCTTTCGCGTGAACTCTCTTCTTACTTGATAGTCTGTGCTCTGGTCTTTTTGCTCGTGCGTGCCTGTTCCGTTCAAAGTCAGACACGGCAGTGATGATAACCCTAAGTGTCGACGTCTTTGTCGGTGTTCATAATTGTTGTTAGCCAATAACATTTCCTCCATAATGGATGTTTGCTCACTGGCACCAACTCATTCTCGCGTTGAGAATGTGTGGCAACACCTTGGCTCCATCTATGTTAATCAGGCTCCACGAGCAGACATGAAGCCTAGCCTACCATCACCCTTGGCTACCCACCAATTCGACACACAGGTATTCATGAACCACCTCACTCCCACAAGTCCTTAACATACCCCTCCGTCAACTCCCCATCCTCCCCATACAGCGCCTGCCAATTTCCAAACCCACCCTCAAGCACACAAACCTCCTGCCCACCAATCTTCCCCGACTGTGCTCCACCCTCACCCCCATCCTCGTCACCCCGCCCACCATCCCTCTCCACGGCCGCCTCCTTCGCCCTCGCATACATCAACGCCGCCTTCGGCCCCCGCTGCTGACTCAACATACAATGGAACACAACTCTCTGCTTATCCTTATTGACGCGTAGAAGTTCCGGCAGTCGGGCATCGAATTGGTTAATTGGAACGTGCTGAGAGCCTTTGATGTGGCCGCCTATGTAGTCGTTGTCGCGGACGTCGATTATTGCGGTTGTTGATGCTGTGGTTGGGTTGGTGAGTGTTGAAGCTAGGGTGGTGGGTTTTATGAACTTGAGGGTTGAGATGCTTATGGGCGCTTTGCTGGTTGACATTGTTGGGGATGGAAGATTGGGGTTCGTGTTGGCGATGATGGAAGTATTAAGGGTAGTGGTTTGTCGATGATGTGATGTTCATTCGGTGTCGTCGGTGTAGTACTTTTAGTTGGTTCTCGTGGTGAAGACAAGAGGACAAGAATCTATTGAAGGCTGCACTGTAAATTCCAGGAGGATCTTTATAAGTTTATATTCTACTGACATCTAATGACTGCTCCAGTCCAAGCTTCTAATGCTGTTGTCACAAGATGTTCGTCTTTCACTCGCATCCGGCAGAAATCAAACGGTCACTTGTTACGCATGTGCCCGAGACCATGGACTATGTTCAATTGTGCTGCCATTGAAGAGGAAGACCATTTACATTGCTGATACGGAGTAGTCAAAGACGAGAGCATTTGCAGCTCTACCAAAACATAGGGTTAGGGCTATATCTGTAAGGCTGGTCAAGGCTCTGATATGGTCAATTCCAATTGGTGCATCCCGAGCTTCCTGTTCGACCATTTGAAACTGCGCATCTCGTGCTTCGAGTATTGAGTGTCGAGCATCGTAACGAGTCCATTTCTGCTTTGTTCATGGTCAACATGGAAAGATCAAAGACCTTTACTCGCTGTATGCAGCATCTGCGGGCCAACCAAAGATGTCTTCGTACAAACACAACAACCACTACTAGGGGAATATCATATCATACCAGACCTCGAACAAAACAGCCGAGACCGTCCTCTCAAGCCTTTAGCACAACTACACAAGCAAAACAAGACGCACCATCAAGTAGCTCTCAATCTGCCACACAAAATAGACCAAACCAGCAGAGAACACCAGCACAATCCTCCCAAGATTCCAATCGCATAGACCTCTCCAGAATAACCACAAATCCAAACTACAGAGCCCCCATCCGCTCCCAACAATCACCATCCTCCCAATCAACACGCACATCCTCCGCCCTCGGCGCCTCAACACTAGCATCCATAGACGCCCTAATCGCCAAAAACCGCGCCCGTTCCGCCGCCGCCAACCAACAAAAATCCCAATCCTCATCACCGTCTCGCCCAACCTACAACGACGACCTCTACGGCAAAGGCGGCAGCATCTTCTCCCGCATCGACCCAAGTTCCACAGCCACCTCCAACAACAACACAACCACCACTGCAGCAGGCGCAAACACATTCGACGTCCGCGCCCTCCTCCGAAACCTCGACACCCCAGCTCCCGGTCTCGCAAACGCAAAACCCGTAGACCCAATCCTTCGATTGAAACCCACGCTAGGCAAAACAGTAGAAATAGACGAGGGCCGGAACTTCAGCTTGACGAGGGCGTTCCAGGTGCTCGAGACGCGGATCAATAAGAATGGGAATAATGTGAAATATGATGAGATCAAACAAAAATTCCATGTTAGGAGGGGCCAGTTGAAGAAAATTGATAGACGGACTAGATGGAGGATTATGTTCAAGGCTGGGTTTTTGGGCGAGTGTGCTAGGGTACGGAGGATGATTAAGCAGGGGTGGTAAAATGGGTTCTTGTATAAAAGAATTAGATATTGGTTATTACAGTACAAAGAGCATGTTTGATTATCTTGTCAGAAGAGCCTTGACGACGAGAAAACTGTCGAATCATCCTGTCGTTCCAGTACATTGACTATACTGTACCTGAAACACCACATTTGCGCACAAGTTCCTCTTCCCTCCCTCAATTACTGCAGCAGCATCAGAAATACTAGGCCCTCCACGCCCTCACTCATCACGACCACGAATTCATCCCACCAAGCACGGCCCCGAAACGCCTATCAGTAAATAGGGCACGCTTGACCATCGACCGCACTGTCGTCAGATAGGAAACACCAGCACAGCGAGCAAGCAAACAAACGAGATACCTACCAACGGGATGCGATACGATACCGCACGTCTCCATCCACAGCC
>Ga0115846_100047_pt1 | contig 47164 bp, 49 predicted proteins | sample InSIn5gowninarea_2_FD_83860 | JGI IMG/M metagenome (GOLD analysis project Ga0115846, IMG submission 83860) | reverse complement strand
AATTACAGCATTTTACACGGTATTGGTGGACGGAGATGATATGAATGAGCCAATTGCTGATACCGTTCGAGGAATATTAGATGGACACTTTGTAATGGATAGAAAACTTGCAGAGCAAGGTCAATATCCAGCAATAAATATCTTGAAGTCCATTAGTAGGGTCATGAATCAAATCGTGACTACTGAACATTTAGACTCCGCTCAACAAGCTAGAGCTCTTCTAGCAAAATATGAGGATAATAAAGATTTGATTCAAATCGGTGCTTATAAACGTGGGACAGATCATGAAATTGATAAGGCAATTCTTTACCAACCGAAGCTTCAAACCTTTCTAAAACAAAGTGTTCTCGAAAAAGTAACTCTGGAAGAGTCAGTAGAACATTTGAACAGGGTACTTAATGGAGGTAGTTAATTATGGCAGGGACTGCAGTTTTAACAAAAATTCTTGATATTCGGGAAAAAGAAAAACAGGATGCCCAGCTTGCCTATCGTAAATCAGTTGATGTGTTTGAAGAGGTTGCTACCGAACTTCTCGATTTACTCCGAAAAAAAGAAGCGGCCGAATCGTCTTATGAACAAGGACTTACTTCAAATATGCATTTGAATTTTATTCAGGATCAACTTGCTTATATTGAGTCATTAGAAAGAAAAGTTGCGGAACTCCAAGGCAAAGTAAGCTATGCGAGAAGTAATATGGAAATGAAACAACAAGTATTATCCGATGCACATGTTGAAACGAAAAAGTTTGAAAAAATTATCGAGTTTCGAACAAGCGAACTACTAGATAAAGTGAAAAAAGTAGAAGAGTCCTTCATGAATGAAGTATCCATTCAACAATATCTTAGTCACAAATAATAGGTGAGTTTAAATGGCAAAACAAAGATTAATAGAAGAAAAAGAAAAAATGAATCCATTTGTATGGTTCTTATTTGCCATCGTTATTCCGGTAATTATTGCAATAACATTAACAATAATCGTGTTCGCAGTGGTTGGAGTTGACGTAGTAGATTGGGCAAAGAAAACAGGGAATAATATCCCTGTACTTTCTTCCATTATTACGACAGACGATGAGGCAAGAGAATTGGAAAAAGAGAAAAATGTTCAAGAAAAAATTGATGCAAAAGATGCAGAAATTGAAAAACTTAGCCAAGAAAAGTTAAATCTTGAAGGAACAATTGAAAGATTAGAACAACAAATTACAAAGCTTGAAAGAGATTTAAATGTAGCTCGACAAAGTCCAGATGAACAAGAAACAGAAAAAACAGTTAAAGAGATTTCGAGCTCATTTACAAAAATGAAAAATGAGCAAGCTGCATTGATATTAGAGCAACTTGATACAGAAGCTGCATTTCTTATTTTAAGTGAGATGTCAAATCAAGATCGTGGTCTTGTTATGGAAAGCATGAATCCAGAAAAGGCAGCGAATATTACAAAGCGATTTATCGATTCAGATTAGAGTGAATTAACATTTGAAGGGAGGTGAAAAAATGAATGCGATAGGAATGTTCGTTCCATCTTCGTTAGTTGTTGATAAAAATACTTCCTTGAAGGTTAAAATGCAAAATGGAGAGACATCAATTCCGTTTTCACAAGTACTACAACAACAGGGAATGGGAATAAATGAAGATCTAATAGCTAATTCAGGTAATTTAAACAAATTGTTAGAATTACTTTCAGGGATTAGTGAAGACACCAGGTTAGCAGAGCTTACCTCTAATGAAGAGATGTTAGAACCTAATTTGGAACAAATGTTTGCTGATGGTGTTGTGGTAAATCCCGCAATTTTAGCAGAATTGCAAGCAGTACAGGGTATTAAGCAGCTAGATGCAGAGTCATTTGGTGCTATTAAGCAACAACTAGCAAACATTATGTCAAAGTTTGAAAGTCTTCTATCGGAAATAAACAATCAGGACGATATTCGAAAAGTAGCTCCTAAGATACTTGAACTATTAAAGCAGTGGACTGGATTGGAGAACAAGTTAATTCATGCTAGTGAAATTCAAGAAGGTGTAGAATCGACGAGTCTGAAGGTCAATCAAACTTGGAATGAGATCCTATTATCCTACCAGAATCGAAGTAAATTAACTTCTAGGCAACATTATCAAAGTGAATCCGAAGTAACATCTAAGGATGTGGTCAAGTGGATGGAGCACGCACTTCAAAATCAGTCTAGAAATGATAGTACAACATCAGTTCAACATATAAACATTCAAACTAATGTGCCAATGCCAAAGTTAGAACAATACGTCATTTATGTTAATCAAAATCAAAATCCAGGGGCTGTAGAGAGTCAGCTGATAGAACAATTTCAACAAGTAATGAAAACAAGTAAGTTCTTATCCATGCCTAACGGGGTAAACCAATTATCAATTGCATTACGACCTGATAATTTAGGAGAAATGATGGTTCGTTTGACAGAAATTAATGGTGAGATGACTGTAAAAATAGTGGTAACCTCACAAGCTGCTAAAGAAATGCTAGAATCGAACATCAACCAGCTAAGGCATATGTTTTCACCCCAACAAGTAGTTATTGAGAGACAGGATTTAGGTGCAGGTCAAACTCAAGATCAAACTAAAGACAGTGATGAACAATCACTTCATAGCCAAGACCAAAATCAAAGTCAATCAGATGAAACGAATCAACAAGGAAATAATTCTAATGAGAGTGATTTTGAAGCACATCTAGATGAATTGCTTCAAAACGTGAAAGTGTAGGTGTAATAATGACTACAATTGATCCATCGCTATACTTAAAAAATCAAACTAAAACAAGAGTTCCTAGTAATGAACTAGGTAAAGATGATTTTTTAAAAATATTAATGACCCAAATTCAACATCAAGATCCAACGAACCCAATGGAAGATCGCGAATTTATTTCACAACTTGCTCAGTTTTCTTCACTAGAACAAGTAATGAATATGTCTACCGCAATAAATAATTTGGTAAGTAATCAACAATTAAATCCTATTATTCAGTACAGCCATATGATTGGTAAAACGGTATCCTACCAAACTATGGATGAAGAGACTGGTGAATTGTCAGAAGTCCTTTCAAGTGAGGTAGTATCGGTAAGTCAGCGTAATGGTTATGCGGTACTAGAATTGACTAATGGAGACAGTGTATATGCAGACTTAATACTTGAGGCAAGGGCGAGTGAAAAGAAAACTGAAGAAGACTCTAATGACAATCAAAACTAGACTGAATAGTATCTGAAAAAGGACGTGAAATTTATGGATCATCGAATCCATCAGGTACCTAGACAACATGCGTTACAGTTCCCAACTAAGCAAAATATAAAGACTGCAAATACTAGCCTTGACTTTAAAACGATGTTACAAGAGCAGCAGGAACTAAAGGTTAGTAAGCATGCGAGTGAGCGATTACAAGAAAGAAACATTCACTTAAATGACCAACAGTGGCAACTTATAAATGACAAGGTATCAGAAGCAAAACAAAAGGGTGTTATTGACTCTCTTGTAGTAATGAACAATGCAGCATTACTTGTTAGTGCAAAAAACAACACGGTAGTTACTGCAATGAATCTAGAAGAAGCTTCTAACAGAATTTTTACCAATATTAATGGAACCATTTTAATTAACGAATAGGCTGGACCCAATTGGGAGGCCAAAGCTGTTGACTGACTGATACAGCACATACAACCAAAAAGGGGAGAATAAATATGCTACGTTCAATGTATGCAGGTATTTCTGGAATGAAAAACTTCCAAACAAAATTAGATGTTATTGGTAATAATATTGCCAATGTCAATACTTCTGGCTTTAAGAAAGGCCGAGTAACTTTTCAGGATATGATGAGTCAAATGACATCAGGTGCTCAAGGCCCAACTGCAACTCGTGGTGGGGTTAACCCAGCACAGGTTGGTTTAGGTTCACAATTAGGATCTATTGATAATATTCATACCCAAGGTTTCCGTCAGACTACTAATAATCCGTTAGACTTTGCTTTAGAGGGTGACGGTATGTTTGTAGTTGCGAGTGATATTCAACCTAACTTTGAAGATTCTAATATTTCTTATACTCGTGCCGGTAACTTTTACCTTGATGAGGGTGGAAATATTGTAAATCCACAAGGTTTATATTTAGTCGGTTTTCAAACAGATGACTTTGGGAACATGATCATTGAAATGCCTGATGGACAACAATACTCTATGGATGAAGAGGGAACCATTTACGATTTTAACACTCAGGATGAAACCAATGACAATGTTGCTGGCTTTGCTCGGGTTTTTGGTCCGATTAACATTCCTGAAACTGCACAGAGTTTTAGCGTTCAAACAAATGGAATTGTTAATTTTGTAGATGAAAATGGTAATACACAAGTTGCGGGAAGAATTTCAGTGGCTAATTTTTCTAACCCAGCTGGTTTACAAAAAGCGGGAAGTAACCTCTTCCTAAATAGTGCTAATGCTGGGTTCACTGACTATGTTATTCCAGAATCTAACGGTGCTGCTTCTATCGTAAGTGGTGCATTAGAAATGTCTAACGTGGACCTTGCGGAAGAATTTACTGAAATGATTACGGCTCAACGTGGATTCCAAGCTAATACTAGAATCATCACAACATCAGATGAAATTCTACAGGAACTTGTAAACTTAAAACGATAATAAGGAGGTAGGTTGATGTCTCAGGGCGATTCCTCATGCCACTGAGACATCTTCTTCCCATTTATGATTAAACTGACACGTTTAAACGGTGCTTCATTTACTATAAACGCATTTATGATTGAGCAAATACAATCATACCCAGATACTACTATAACTCTATTAAATGGTAAGAAAGTAGTTGTCAAAGAACCAGAGACCGAAGTAGTTCAACTCATAACTTCTTTCTATCAACGAATAGGGATTGTACATTCACTAAGTGAGGTGGGGAATTCAAGTGAATAAATTTTTAAAAATCACGCTTTTGTCTTTATTAATTATCGTTTTAATTGGTGCTGTAGCAGCAGTCATCATTCTTAATGTCTTAGATAAGAAGAATGATAACGGGGAACCATCTATTGATGAAATTATCGAATATTCATATCAAACTCCAGAGATTACTACTGATTTAAGTGATGGAAGTTTTGTTCGTATTCAGTTCCAAATCGTAACTGATAGCAAAGACGCAAAACAAGAGATTGCAAAACGTGAATTTCAAGTGAAAAACATTTTAATTAAAGAATTAGCAACAATGGATGAAGAAGCCTTTAAATCTGGGCTTTCTAATGTTGAAGATATCCTAAAAGTTGAACTCAATAAAGTGATGACAGAGGGTTCTATTATCGATGTGTATACAATTAGTAAAATCTTACAGTAAATTTAATTACTCCTGTTTGGAGGTGAGTAAATCTTGGCAGATGAAGTTCTATCGCAAAATGAAATCGACGCCCTTTTGTCAGCATTAACAACTGGAGATATGGATGCTGAAGAATTAAAAAAAGAAGAAAATGAAAAAAGGGTTCGTGTTTATGATTTTAAACGTGCTCTAAGGTTTTCAAAAGATCAAATTCGAAGTATAGGTAGAATTCATGAAAATTTTGCGCGGAGCTTAACTACCTTATTTTCTTCCCAACTTAGAACGTATGTAAATATTTCGGTTGCATCTGTCGACCAGATTCCATATGAAGAATTCATTAGGTCCATACCTAAAGTGACAGTCTTAAATATCTATAATGTTGCACCATTAGACGGGAAAATCATTATGGAAGTAAATCCAAACATCGCCTATGGTATGCTTGATCGAATACTAGGTGGTAGAGGGGATTCATTTAATAAAATTGATAAATTAACCGAGATTGAATCAATACTAATCTCGCAACTGTTTGAAAAAACTACTATCAGCTTGAAAGAGGCCTGGTCCTCACTTATATCAATCGAGCCAGAATTAGATGAAATGGAAATCAATCCACAATTTTTACAGATGGTCTCTCCAAATGAGACGGTTGTTGTTGTATCATTTAACACAGCCATTGGTGAAGTGAGTGGTATGATAAATATTTGTATTCCGCATATCGTATTAGAACCTATAATATCAAGACTTTCTGTCCAATACTGGATGCAAACCTCTGCTAAAAAACGTGACCCAGAGGCAGCTGAAAAGCTAGCGGAAAGTATTGAAAAAGTACATGTCGATGCAAAGGCAATACTAGGTGAAACATTCATCAGTATTGAGCAATTTTTAAATTTACGTTCAGATGACGTAATAGCTTTAGAACAACCAATAGAGAAACCTTTACTTTTAAAGATAAATGATGAACCTAAATTCCATATTCAACCTGGAAAATACAAAAATAAACTTTCTGTACAGGTGTTGGAAGAAATAAAGGGAGGAGTTGAACAATGATGAGTGATGGAATGCTTTCCCAGGATGAGATTGATGCTCTATTAAAGATAGGAGCAGATGAGGATTCCGATAGCAATCAAAGTGAACAAACAAACGCTACTCTTAATATGAGTGATTACCTTACAACGATAGAGATTGATACACTAGGTGAAATTGGAAACATTTCATTTGGAAGCTCTGCAACTACACTTTCAACGCTTCTGAATCAAAAGGTGGAAATTACAACTCCTAAAGTTGATATAATCTCTAACAATGAAAAACAAGACGTCTTTCAATTTGAGCATGTAAGTATCCAAGTTAATTATGTAGAAGGCTTTACTGGTAAAAATGTTCTCATCATTAAGAAAGATGACGCAGCAGTAATATCAGATATCATGCTAGGTGGTACAGGACAAGGTCCATTCGGTGATTTAAATGAGATTCATCTAAGTGCAGTTCAAGAAGCGATGAATCAAATGATGGGTGCTGCAGCAACAAGTATGTCAACCGTCTTTGAAAAGAGAGTTGATATTTCACCACCGTCTATTTCACAGGCAAGAGTAGGAGATAGCGCAGAAAAATCTACTGATGATGTTTGTGTAAAAGTTTCCTTCCAACTAAAAGTTGGTGATTTAATTGATTCCAATATCATGCAATTGATGCCAGTTCAATTTGCAAAACAATTGGTTGAGGAACTATTACATTTGAATCAAGGCAGTCAAATGGAGTCAGCTGTAGCAGTAGAACCTTTGGAGAAACCATTTATGTACCAAGAAAACATACAACCTGAAGCAACCATGATGGAGCAGTCACAAGTTCTAAGCAACACTCAATTTACAAGTCAAAGTGAACCGCAAATGGTTGGGAATACAGCTAGCCTTAATAAAACAAATATACAAGGGGCGGAGTTCTCAAGCTTCGAACCACAAGAACCGATTGTTAATCAACATAGAAACCTTGATATGCTACTTGATATACCACTAAAGGTTACGGTTGAGCTAGGGAGAACGAAGCGAAGTGTTAAAGATATCTTAGATTTAACTTCAGGATCTATTATTGAATTAGATAAACTCGCTGGAGAGCCCGTTGATATCTTAGTAAATGAGAAATTAATTGCTCAAGGTGAAGTAGTTGTTATTGATGAAAATTTTGGAGTACGAGTGACAGATATTATTAGTCAATCCGATAGACTTTTGAAGCTGAAATAAACAAACAAGGAGGAAGTTGACATGAGTAAACGCATTCTAATTGTAGATGACGCCGCTTTTATGCGAATGATGATTAAAGATATTTTAACAAAAAATGGTTTTGAAGTAGTAGGAGAAGCTCAAGATGGTATGCAAGCGGTGGAATTATATAAGGAATTGACACCGGATCTAGTAACAATGGATATAACGATGCCTGAGATGGATGGAATTTCTGCTCTAAAGAATATTAGAGAAGTAAATCCAAATGCTAAAGTTATTATGTGTTCTGCGATGGGACAGCAAGCAATGGTTATTGATGCTATTCAAGCGGGTGCAAAGGATTTTATTGTGAAGCCGTTCCAAGCAGATAGAGTAATTGAAGCTATCCAGAAAGCTTTGGATTAAGAAACGAGTGAAAAAAGTTGCGTAATAAAAAAATGTTGGGGATGCTTTTTGGTTTTATTTTATTCCTCTTAGTTTCCCCTATATATGTTCAAGCTGATGGAGATACAGTGAAAGACATGTTTGAAAATAGTGATCAAGACTCTGAGCAAAATGGTAATGAGAGCCCAGAGACTGATGACAGTATACTATCTCCTGAAGAAGTTAACTCTGGCTCTTCTGAGGGCGAGACTTTAAATAATAGTTCCTTAATTTTTAATTTAATACAAATGGTTTTTGCTTTATTCTTGATTCTTGCACTTATTTATTTATTACTAAAGTTCTTGAATAAACGTAATAAAATTTTTAATAAAGTAAGAGCGTTAGAAAATCTTGGTGGCATTGCAGTTGGTCCAAGTAAATCAATACAAATTGTTCGTGTTGGTAATAAGTTGTATCTAGTTGGGGTAGGAGAAAATGTTCAACTTCTTGAGGAGTTAGAAGATGAGGATTTGAAAGAGGAGATTATGAGAAGCTATCAAGAACAACCTGAATTTAAGCCAGAGAATATCCTATCCATATTCAAGCGCAATTCAAATTCAGAGGATAGTGGTACGGGTGTGGAATTCAAAAATCTTTTCTCAAATGAACTAGAAAAGTTAAAGCAAAACAGAAAGAGTCTAATGAATAAGCATACCGAGAAGGAAGATAAACATGAATGAATTTATCGATATGTTTTCTAGTTCCGATCCTACCAATGTTTCAACATCCATAAAACTAATATTACTGCTAACTGTTTTTTCATTGGCACCTGGAATCTTAATATTAATGACAAGCTTTACACGAATTATTATTGTTTTGTCATTTGTAAGAACTTCCCTTGCAACACAGCAAATGCCACCGAATCAAGTCTTAATTGGACTAGCGTTATTTTTAACTTTCTTTATTATGGCACCAACTTTTAGTGAGGTTTATGAAGAAGGATTGCAGCCCTTATTTAATGAAGAAATTACACTAGATGAAGCATACGAACTTACAAGTGCACCAATGAAGGAATTCATGGCTGAACACACTAGGCAAAAGGATTTAGCATTATTTTTGAGTTATGCAGAAATAGAGACACCTGGAAGTATTCAGGATATACCTCTAACTGCATTAGTACCAGCATTTGCAATCAGTGAATTAAAGACAGCCTTTCAAATGGGATTTATGATTTTTATTCCATTTTTAATTATAGATATGGCAGTAGCGAGTATCTTAATGTCAATGGGGATGATGATGTTACCACCGGTAATGATCTCCTTACCATTTAAAATATTACTGTTTGTCATGGTAGATGGTTGGTATTTAATTACACACTCATTACTAACAGGTTACTAACTAAAGATAAGCTAATTTTAAGGAGGGGTTAAAAGGATGAGTAGTGAATTTGTTTTAGCTTTAGCAGAGAAAGGAATATATACTGTACTTCTTATTACGGGTCCACTGCTAATCTTGGCCCTTGCAGTTGGATTACTGGTAAGTATTTTTCAAGCAACCACTCAGATTCAGGAACAAACCCTTGCTTTTATCCCGAAAATTGTAGCTGTTTTAGTTGGTGTGTTATTTTTTGGTCCATGGATGCTTTCTACTATAGTAGAATTCACAGCAGATATATTTCAAAACTTGAATCGGTTTGCAGGATAAATCATGTTAGAGTTAATTAATGTCAATAGTTTACCAATATTTTTACTGATTTTGGTACGTGTATTAGGATTCTTTGTTACGATGCCTTTATTTTCTTATCGTACCATTCCATTACCTTTTCGAATTGGGATAAGCGTCTTTTTAGCTTTTATTATCCTATATACAGTCGATACAACTGCAATTGTCATTGATGAGATGTATTTCTTTATGATTATTAAAGAGCTTCTTGTTGGTGTGTTAGTAGGACTTATTGGCTATATCATTATTTCTGCCGTACAAGTTGCTGGAGGGTTTATCGATTTCCAAATGGGCTTTGCAATCGCTAATGTAATGGATCCGCAGACTGGTGCACAAAGTCCACTTACTGGACAGTACTTTTATATTATTGCACTCTTATTTTTATTATCGGTTGATGGTCATCATTTATTAATAGATGGGATTGTTAATAGCTATACATTTATACCATTAGATGCCTTTATACCATTTCATGATGGTAATATCGCAGAATTTGTTATAAAAGTGTTCAATAATATGTTTCTGATAGCTTTCCAAATATCAATACCTATTGTTGGGTGCTTATTTTTAGTTGATGTTGCTTTAGGAATTATATCGAGAACAGTACCGCAGCTTAATGTATTTGTGGTCGGATTACCATTGAAAATATTGGTAAGTTTTGTAGCTATTTTAGTCTTTCTTAGTCTATATATCATTCTTGCAAAAAATCTATTTGAAGCGATGTTTTCAGGGATGCAAGGACTTATGAAGTTATTTGGGGGTGCTTAAGTTTTGCAACTTAAGTTAGATTTACAATATTTTGCAGGTGAAAAAACAGAAAAAGCAACCCCTAAACGAAGAAATGATGAACGAAAAAAGGGAAGAGTAGCCAAAAGTCAAGATGTAAATACCGCATTTCTATTGTTGTTCGTATTTATCTTAATGGCGGTATTTGCTGGTTTAATGAAGGATAATATGCTTGCATTATTCCAACATACATTTACTGAATATCTAAACTGGGAGCTTACAGAGACCTCCGTATTTCAAATCTTTACTGAAAGTATTATCCAGTTTGCGAAAATCGTAGGACCAGTCATGTTGATTGCCATAATTGCAGGAGTTGCATCTAACTTAATGCAAATTGGTTTTTTATTTACAACAGAGCCTTTAAAATTCGATTTGAAGAAAATTGATCCAATCCAAGGAGCTAAGCGTATTTTTTCAATTCGAGCACTTGTGGAGTTGCTTAAGTCTCTTTTGAAAATTGTGATTATTGGTACGGTTACATTCTTCGTCATCTGGATGTATAAAGACGAAATGATGATGGTTGCCTTTAAAAATGTAGAAAGTGCACTTTCTTTTTTTGGAAGAGTTACCCTTATTATGGGAATTGCAGCTACTATCGCTTTACTGCTACTTGCAGTTTTTGACTATGCATACCAACGCTTTGACTTTGAAAAAAATATCCGTATGTCTAAACAAGATATTAGAGATGAATATAAAAATATCGAAGGGGATCCTTTGATTAAATCAAAAATTAAGGAAAAACAACGGCAGATAGCAATGCGTCGTATGATGAGTGAGATTCCAAATGCGGATGTAGTTATTACCAACCCGACGCATTTTGCTATTGCCATTAAATATGATGAAAATAAAGCAAGCGCACCTTATGTAATAGCCAAAGGTGTTGATCACATTGCTTTTAAAATAAAAGAAATAGCTAAAGCAAATCATGTTGTGACAGTGGAAAACAGACCATTAGCAAGGTCGCTTTACGCCTCAGTAGAAATAGGTGAGGCAATTCCTGAAGAATTCTATCAAGCAGTAGCAGAAGTACTTGCTTATGTATATCGAATGGAGAAAAAACTTTAAGCAGGTAAGGAGAGACATCCATGAAAGCCCGTGATTTATCCGTTTTAATTGCCGTAATTTTAGTTGTTGTAATGTTAGTCATCCCACTACCAGGATGGCTATTAAGTGTATTTATTTTGATTAATATAATTCTTGCCTTAATTGTACTTTTAGTATCCATGAATACACAAGAACCGTTACAATTTTCGGTTTTCCCAACGCTTCTTTTGTTACTAACACTGTTTAGGCTTGCACTTAATGTTTCTACGACAAGATCCATTTTAAGTGAAGCGGATGCAGGGGGAGTAGTAGATACATTTGGTACCTTTGTAATTGGAGATAATCCACTAGTTGGATTTGTTGTTTTCATTATATTAGTTATTATTAACTTTTTAGTTATTACAAAGGGATCTGAACGTGTATCAGAAGTAGCAGCCAGATTCTCCTTGGATGCAATGCCTGGTAAGCAAATGAGTATTGATGCAGATTTAAATGCAGGGCTTATTTCCGAACAGGAAGCGAAAGATAGACGTAAAAAGGTTGAAAATGAAGCGGATTTTCATGGTTCAATGGATGGTGCCAGTAAATTTGTTAAGGGAGATGCGATTGCAGGGATTATTATCGTACTTATTAACATAATTTTTGGATTGATTATTGGTATGACTCAAATGGGATTCTCCTTCGGGGAAGCAATTGACACGTATATGAGATTAACTGTGGGTGATGGGTTAGTGAGTCAGATTCCTGCATTATTAATTTCAACAGCTACTGGGATAGTTGTAACACGTAGTTCCGCGACAGGAAATAACTTAGGTACGGATGTTGCCCAACAATTATTACAATATCCAAAGTTATTATTTATAGCTGCGGGTACAATATTCTTATTAGGTTTAACTCCGATAAACTTTTTTCTTACCACAACAATTGCTGTTGTACTTGCTGGAAGTGCTTTTCTAATGATGCAAAGACAGAAGCAGCCTATTGTGGAGACTGAGGAAGAGGAAGAACAAGCGGAAGGTACAGCAATGAAGACCCAAGAAAATGTCATCAACTTACTTAGTATGGATCCAATTGAATTTGAATTCGGATATGCACTTATCCCTTTAGTTGACACTAAACAGGGTGGGGACTTGCTTGATCGTGTAATAATGATTCGTAGGCAATTAGCAATTGAACTTGGTATCGTTATTCCAGTTGTACGCATTCGGGATAATATCCAATTGAATCCAAATGAGTATCGTTTAAAAGTAAAAGGTAATGAAGTTGCTACTGGTGAGATACTTCTTGATCATTATTTAGCAATGACTCCCGATATGGATAACGACTTAATTGAAGGTATAGATACGGTGGAACCTGCATTCGGTTTACCTGCCAAATGGATTAGTGAAGACCTTAAAGATGAAGCCGAATTATCAGGTTATACGGTAGTTGATCCACCTTCTGTAGTCTCTACACATATTACAGAGGTAATTAAACGCCATGCGCATACCCTATTAGGAAGACAGGAAACGAAAGAGCTTGTCGACCATTTGAAAGAAAATTATCCAATTTTAGTGGAAGAGGTTACACCGGAACCACTTGCAATTGGGGATATACAAAAGGTCTTGGCAAAATTATTACGAGAAAATGTCTCTGTTCGTAACTTACCTATTATTTTTGAGACATTGGCCGATTTTAGTAAGTTAACAAATGACCCTGAACTACTAGGAGAATATGTTAGACAAGCACTCTCTTCTCAATTAACTAAGCAGTATGCTAATCCAGATAATTCGATGAAGGTAATTACAGTTTCCGGTAAAGTAGAGAAGAAAATTGCTGAAAGTATACAAACAACAGAGCACGGTAATTATTTAGCATTAGACCCAGAAACACAACAATTGATTATCAAAGCAATTAACGATGAAGTGGAGAAATTAACACTTCAAGAAGAAAATGCCATTATCTTGTGCTCACCAGCAATTCGAATGTATTTAAAACAATTGCTAGATCGCTTCTTACCTCAAGTAATCGTCTTATCGTATAACGAATTAGAACCGACAGTACAAGTACAAAGTGTTGGAGTGGTGAATGTAGCATGAAAGTAAAAAAATATACAGCACCGACAATGCCAGAGGCTATGAAACTGATACGTAAAGAACTAGGAGCTGACGCAGTTATCCTTAGTTCAAAGGAAATTCAAGATGGCGGCTTCTTAGGATTCTTTCAAAAAAGAAAAATAGAAGTTGTAGCAGCCCTTGATCCAAGTCCAGTTCCAAAGAAGCAGTCGATGACCAATACCCTAAAGAATCCCCAGGCTATGGAGAAGAACCAAAAAGGACAAATGGAGACTGAACTTATTAATGAGATGAAACATATGCGACGGATCCTAGAGCAACAATCATTACAAGCGAATAGTTTTAAATTCGCACCAGATTTCCAAGTCATTTTTCAATACTTGCTAGACCAAGAAATTGAGGAAGACATTGCAACTACAATTATTGAAAATGTATTAAAGAAGCTAGAAGAAAATCAGGTATCTCCAACCTCTTCCGTTATTATAACTGAAGTAAAAAGAGAAATAGAAGCACAATTAGATGAGCTATCATTTCAAGGAATTTCTCCTACAGCAAGGGTTGTTCATTTTGTAGGACCGACTGGAGTGGGAAAAACAACAACCTTGGCAAAGGTTGCAGCAAAGTCTATATTACAAGAAAATCGGAAGGTAGCCTTTATTACAATGGATACGTACCGAATTGCAGCTATTGAACAGCTTAAAACTTATGCGAAAATACTAGACACCCCTGTTGAGGTAGTCTACTCAATAGAGGATTATCGTAATGCGATACAGAAGCTAAAGGGATACGATTTAATTCTAGTTGATACTGCAGGTAGGAATTATCGAGATGAGCAGTATGTAAAAGAGTTAACTCAAAATATCGTTGAGGCAGAAAATGTTGAAAACTATCTCGTCCTTTCCTTAACAGCTAAACCGAGAGATATTAACGATATTTATCACAGTTTCCGTCATGTAAACATTAAAGCCCTAATATTTACTAAAGTAGATGAAACTAGACAGTATGGTAGTTTACTCAATCTACCTCTAGCTCACCAAAAAGGAATTGCTTATATTACAAATGGTCAAGAGGTACCTGATAATTTAGTTGAGCCATCAAAAGAAATTATAAGTAATTATATAGTGGGTGATTTAATTGATTCCTGATCAAGCGGAGAGTTTACGAAGAAAGCTCGAAATAAATAATGTAAAACAAGCTAAAACGATTTCTTTTGTTAGTGGAAAGGGTGGTGTTGGAAAGTCAAATATCGCCGTTAACTTTTCATTAGAACTTTGTAATCAAGGGCAAAAAGTCCTGTTAGTGGATTTGGATATTGGCATGGGTAATGTTGACATCTTGCTAGGTTTACAAGCAAAAAAGACAATTGTTGATATGCTAGAGGACGAATTACCTATTTATGATATTATGGAACTAGGTCCAAATAACCTACATTACATTGCTGGTGGCTCAGGACTCACTACATTATTTTCCATTAATCAACAAAAAATGGATTATTTTTTAATGCAATACAATGAAGTTGTAAAGAAATATGATTATATCATATTTGATATGGGTGCTGGAGCTACACACGGAAGTATCGATTTTGTTCTTGCATCAGATGAATGTATTGTTGTAACTACACCAGAGCCAACTTCAATAACCGATGCATACAGCATGATAAAATTTATTATTGGTTTCAAGAAAACAATGCCAATATATGTTGTGCTAAATCGTTCTGATAATGTAAAGAAGGGCTTGATGACCGTTAATCGGTTCCAAAAACTTATCACACAGTTTTTAGGAGTTAATATAAAATTCCTTGGGATTCTTCCGGAAGATAAGGCTGTAACGTCAGCAGTAATTCGACAAGCTCCTTTTGCAATTCAGAATAATAAATCTAATATTGCAAAATCAATTAAACAATTAACTGAAAACTATCGAGATAGACAAGTAGCCATTAATGTAAAGGAATCTTCTACATTTGTGGAAAGACTAAAAGGTCTTTTAGGCAATAGAGGAAGGTGAGGTTATGACTCCCATTCGTGTAATTGTAATCGATGATTCTGCATTTATGCGCAAGATGATTTCAGATATATTAGAAACTGATAACCGAATACAAGTTATTTCAACAGCAAGGAATGGGGTAGATGGGTTAAAAAAGATAATAGAGCTATCACCAGATGTAGTCACTCTTGATGTCGAAATGCCAATCATGGATGGCATAACTGCTTTAGAGCATATTATGGAACAGCATCCGGTACCCGTTGTAATGTTGTCTAGTCTGACCAAGGATGGAACAATTAATACAATGAAAGCTATCACGAACGGCGCAGTAGACTTTATCCCTAAGCCATCTGGTTCGATTTCACTTGATATTACAACAATTGAACATGAAATTATTAATAAGGTAATTGCTGCTTCTAAAGTAAATCTATCAGATTCAAATGCGAGTGTGCGTTCACCTAAGATTAATAGGGCAAAGCTAAAGCATCCCACCACAATGGTATTTATAGGTGCTTCAACCGGTGGACCAAGAGCTTTACAACGACTCATACTCGATTTACCTAATGACTTTTCTTGTCCTGTCTTAGTGGTACAACACATGCCTGCAGGTTTTACGAAGTCACTAGCTGACCGTTTAAATAATCTATCCGATTTACATATAAAAGAAGCGACTCATGGTGAGATAATTAAAGATAGAACAATTTATATTGCTCCGGGTGATTACCATATGAAAATAAGAAGGGCTGGTACAGTTCATGCAATTGAACTTACACAGGAAAGTTTAAGAGCTGGTCATAGACCGGCAGTAGATATCATGTTAGAATCAGCTGCAAATCTTTCTCAAGTGAATAAACTCGCAGTCATCCTTACTGGGATGGGAAGTGATGGTTCCAAAGGTATTGAAATACTTAAGAAAACGGATCCAGAAACAACTGTAATAGCTGAGTCTAAAGAATCAGCTATTATCAATGGAATGCCAAATGCCGCTGTAAAAACAAATGCTGTAAATTATATTGTTCATATACAACAAATGGGTGAAATGATTCATGCACTAACTAATAGATCCGGGGGGTTTTAGAATGGATACGGCACAATATTTAGATGTTTTTATAGATGAGAGTAAGGAACATATAGAAACTCTCTATAGAAAATTACTAGATTTAGAGAAGAATCCTAATGAGAAAACAATTATTGAGGAGATTTTTAGGTCAGCTCACACCTTAAAAGGTATGTCAGCAACGATGGGCTATAATGATTTAGCCACATTAACCCACACTCTTGAAAATGTGTTTGACGCTATCCGGTATGAGCGGGTTCGGGTTCAATCTGAAATGATAGATCTATTAGTTGAAACAGTTGATCAGCTACAAATTATGGTTGATGATATTTCTGGTGGTGGAGACGGTTCACATAATATTACTAGAATCGAAAAACAGTTGCAGTTGATTGAGAAAGGACAATTATTGGATGATACAGAACAAGATTTAGTGCAAGAAGATGTTTCTGTTCATACTACTAGTGTATTCACCAATATTGACGAATTTGAACTTTCTATCTTGAATGAGTCTCAAGAACGAGGATTCCAGAACTTTGAAATTACAGTCCGCTTAAGGGAAGATTGTCTATTAAAGGGTGCTCGTGTATTCATGGTTTTTGAAGTTTTAGAACAGCTCGGCGAAGTTATTAAATCGGATCCCCCGGTTAGTGACTTAGAAGAAGAAGACTTTGAATTTACATTTTCTGTTATTCTTGTTTCGAACCAAGCTCCAAAAGAAATAGAAGAAAAAATTAAAAAAGTCTCTGAAATTGAATCTGTTATGGTACATCCTTTCTCTATAACAAAATATCGTGAATCAAAAGATAGTAACTCATCGGTAAATAAAATTACTGACCATAACTCAGTTAATAAAGATAAAGAAGAACAACAAAAAGAGCTACAAGTACCTGTGAAAAACCAACAAAAAACAATTCGAGTTAATATTGATAAATTAGATGTTTTAATGAATCTCTTTGAGGAATTAATTATTGATCGTGGCCGTTTAGAACAAATTTCTTCAGATTTGAAAAATGCTGATTTACAAGATACGGTAGAACGAATGTCAAGAGTATCAAGTGATTTGCAAAGTATCATTTTGACCATGAGGATGGTACCGATTGATCACGTGTTTAGTAGATTCCCTAGAATGGTTCGGAAATTGGCTCGGGATCTCGAGAAACAAGTGGATATTGAAATTATAGGTGCAGATACAGAGCTTGACCGGACGGTAATTGATGAAATTGGAGATCCGATTGTTCACCTCCTACGAAATGCCATTGATCATGGTATTGAAACGCCAGAAGAAAGATTGCAAAAAGGGAAAATAGAAAAAGGTACCATTAAATTAAAGGCCTATCATAGTGGAAATCATGTATTTATTGAGATAGAAGATGATGGGGCTGGTATTAACAAAGAGAAAGTACTATCTAAGGCAATCAATAATGGATTATTAACCGAAAGAGAAATTGATGCTTTAACCGATCAACAAATCTATGAATTAATTATGGAAAGCGGATTTTCCACTGCAGATAAGATCTCCGATATCTCAGGTAGGGGTGTAGGGCTTGATGTGGTAAAGAACACAATAGAATCCTTAGGTGGTAGTATCTCTATTGATTCAGAACTTGATAAAGGATCTGTATTCTCAGTTCAACTACCATTAACATTGACCATAATTTCTGTTCTGTTAGTTGAATTAAATAAAGAGAAGTATGCTATACCATTGTCATCGATAATTGAGACGGCTATTGTTTCTAAAGAACAAATTCTTTCAGCTCACCATAAAAAAGTAATTGATTTTAGAGGAAAAGTAGTTCCTTTAGTGAATCTAAAAGACGTTTTTGATATTCCGAACACGAACCTTGATGATGAGTACACGTCTATAGTTATCGTTAAAAAAGGGGAAAAAATGGCAGCACTTGTCGTTGATTCTTTTATAGGCCAACAAGAAGTTGTACTTAAATCTTTAGGCTCTTACTTGAGTAATACTTTTGCAATATCAGGTGCAACAATTCTTGGTGATGGACAAGTAGCACTAATAATTGATAGTAATTCAATCATTAAATAAGTTAGTAATCCAAGGGGGAAACAGTCAATGAGTTTAGAAACAACTACCGAGAAAAAGGTTATTGTATTTCAGTTAAAAGATGAAGAATTTGCAGTCTCCGTTCAACAAATAGGTTCTATTGAACGTATTCAAACAATAACAAGAGTACCAAACACGGAAAAATTTGTAAAAGGAGTTATTAATCTAAGAGGGGTTGTAACACCCATCATTGATCTTCGTACTCGTTTAGGAATCGAAGAAACAGAATACAACGACTCAACTCGTATCATCATCGTTTATCTAGATGATATGGAAGTAGGTCTAATCGTGGATGCCGCTAATGATGTAATTGATATTCCAACTCAAACTATTGAACCTGCTCCAGAAGTGATTGGAGTGGTTAATCAGGATTATATTGAAGGTGTGGCGAAACTAGAAAATCGACTACTCATCCTACTTGACCTTAGAAAGATACTAACTGCTGAGGAAATTACCGAGTTAAAAACAGTAGAAGGTCAATAATATGAAGTATCAACAATTCTCAACTATTCAACTAGATGCACTGAAAGAAATAGGCAATATCGGGGCAGGCAATGCCGCTACTACCATGTCCAGGTTAATTCGTAATAAAGTCGATATGGAAGTTCCAAGTATTGAGATCGTTGCTTTCGATGATGTAATGGAAATGGTTGGGGGTCCTGAACAATTAATTGTTGGAATACTATTTCAAATTCATGGAAAAGCACCTGGTATGGTCTATCTTTTATTTACATTAGAGGAAGCGGAAGCTCTAGTAAGACAAATGACCAATAATAACGAAATATCATTTACAGATCAGGATGAATTGGCAGTATCAGCTCTTCAAGAAGCAGGCAATATATTAGCTGGTTCATACCTAACCGCTCTATCTGATTTCACCAATATTAATATGCAGCCATCTGTCCCTCATTTAAGTGTTGATATGGCAGGGGCAATACTTACTGTTGGATTGCTTCAAGTTTCTGAGGTATATGATTTTGCTATCATTATCAATACTAAAATAATTGATACAGAAGAAAGTAATCAAGGTATTAATGGTCAACTTCTACTGTTGCCATCACCAGAGTCATTCACAAAAATATTTCAAGCATTAGGAATACAAGACCATGAGTAGCCAAACACAGGAATGGTCCATTGTAAAAGTCGGGATTGCGGATTTAAATGTGGTGACTGCCCCTGATATGATTAGGACTTCGGGTTTAGGTTCTTGTGTAGGTGTTGTTATTTACAATATCCAAAGAGAAATTGCAGGTATGGCACATATTATGTTACCTGATTCAAGTCTTGGGAAGCAGGAATCATTAAATCATTACAAATATGCTGATACTGCAATTGACATACTAGTAGATAAACTTTGCAGTAAAGGACTTAGAAAATCACAACTTAAAGCAAAATTAGCTGGTGGTGCACAAATGTTTCAAATAAATACTTCTAATGACATTATGCGAATTGGTAAAAGAAATATAGAAGCGGTTTTAACTAAATTAGAAGAACACAACATACCGGTTGAATCATCGGATGTTGGAGGAAGTTACGGCAGAACTATTGAATTCAATCCCAAAACAGGGAAACTAAAAATAAGAACCATCACAAAAGGCGAACATGTTATTTAACTAAAAAATGGATAGGGAGGAGCAAGTCATTTGGGAACAAAAATCTCTCCTCTAGAGCAAGAACTATGGAATAAATGGAAAAAACATCAAGATAACGAAGCAGCCAATCAACTTATTCAACAATATATGCATCTTGTAAATTATCATGTTGAAAGAACAATGAGTCATTTACCTAGTAATGTACTAAAAGATGACATAAAAAGTCTAGGATTATTTGGACTTTATGATGCTTTGAAAAAGTTCGATCTTGATCGTGATTTGAAATTTGATACGTATGCTTCCTTTAGAATTCGAGGCGCTATTATTGACGGATTACGAAAAGAAGACTGGTTGCCAAGATCAATACGGGAAAAAACGAAAAAAATAGAAAAAGCCTCACAAGAATTAATCCAACTATACCAAAGGGAGCCTAGTTCCGCTGAAATAGCAGAAGCTCTAGGACTTGAGGTGCATGAGGTAGAAACTCATGTTAAAGATGCAGTATTTGCTAATTTGCTTTCTATCGAAGAAAAATCTAAAGACGGCTCCAATCATCAACATAAAGAAGGAATTGGGTATACCATTCCAGACGATACTAGTATTCAACCAGATACACATATAGTTCGAAAAGAGCAATATCAAGAGTTAGCTAAAAGTATTAAAGGTCTAAAAGAAAATGAACAGATGATAATCAGTTTATTTTATCAAGAAGGGCTAACATTTACGGAAATAGGACAAGTTCTGGGGCTTACTACCTCAAGGATCTCACAAATCCATAAAAAAGTAATATTTAAATTACGTAACAAAATGCAAGAGGCGCTATAATTCTACATTAAAGGAGAAGCATGGTGATGGCCCAGCTTAGTCAACTCTTCAAAATCATTATATCTAAAGATGCAATGATTGCAGAACTCCATTTTACTGAAGAATACCTATTAAACAGAGATATAGAAATCACGATAAATTCTTTCTTAGACTTCTTAGCCAAAAACAATATTAACTTTGGTATTATTCAAGACCACATAGAAAAAGTAATTTCAGGAGTTTCACTTGAGGATTTTCCAATCATCATCGCTCAAGGAGAAGCTCCGATTTCAGGACGCGATGGAAACATAACCTATCACATTAATTTTAATCCAACCGTTGAAAAAAATGATGATTGGAATTTTCGAGAAGTGATGCGAATTCCATCAGTTAAAAAAGATGAAAAACTTGCGACCATATCTTTACCGACAGAGGGTACCCCAGGAACTAATGTGTCTGGGGTTAATATTCCTGCAAAACCTGGACGCCCGGTAAAAATAAAAGCAGGTCAAAACGTCCGGTTTTCGGAACAGGATATGTCCTACTACTCTAATTCAAGCGGCCAGGCTAATGTTCAAGCAAATTATATGCATGTTCATCCAGTTTATGAGGTAACATCTACCCTTTCAATGAAAGAAGGTAATATAGATTTTATCGGAACTATCGTGATAAAAGGAGATGTGCCTACTGGATTCTCGATTTCAGCTGGTGGAGACGTAAAAATATTTGGAATGGTCGAGGCTGCCACTATTGTGGCAAGTGGATCTATTTATGTGGCTGAAGGTCTTTCAGGAATGCAAAAAGGATCAATAATAGCTGAAGAAAACATTCAAATTGGCTATGTTAACCAAGGTACCGTTCGAGCTGGTAAGAATTTATATGTTGAGAATTCCATTCTTCATAGTGAATGTGTAGCTGGAAGGGAGATAATCTCTCAAAGGGGTAGTATAATTGGGGGCCGTGTTTCTGCTAGAGAAACAATCCATGTAAATCATGTGGGGAATTATATGAATACAAAAACCGAGATTTTGCTCGGACAAAATCATATCGAAACCCAAGAAATGGAAAAACTTTTAGTAGAAAAAAAGAAAATTGAGGACACATTGCAGAAATTAACAATTATTGGAGAAAAACTAACTCAGACACCCAATATCCGATCCAATCCGAAATTACTGTCAACATTACAAAAACAAAAACTATCCTATAATAAAAACATAGAGTTACTTAATAGTATTAAGGAACAACTTGACTCTTTTAGTACTGATGGCAATGAAAGAAAGGCAACATTGACCATCACAGGAAATTTATTTGGTAATACCATTATTAGTTTCGGAAAATATAAACGAGTCATTACAGAATCATACAAACAAGTTGAACTAGAACTTCTGCGTAATGAAATCTATATGCGTTCTATATAAATAGCGATTTCAGGAAGTGATAACATGAGTTGGAAATCAGTTGAAATGCAGCTTGCTCTCCCTAGAACAATGGATGCCGGAAAACTTCAAGAACAAAGTCTAAAGCAAAATCAACATTTTCAAGAAGCTCTTGCCCAAACGCAATTAATCCAAGAAAATATCAAAAGGAAGCGGGTTCAAGACTCAGATGAAGTTATGTTGCAAAAAGATAGCCAGAATCAAAAGAACGAAGAGAAGCATCTGCAAAAAAAACAGACTAGTGAAGCTGTAGAAAATATTAATCATCCATTTCTAGGAAACAATTTTGACAGTAGGAGCTAACTACTATGACATCTTTTTTATTTATTATTAGTTTTTTATTACATATCATAACCATCACGGCAATAATTGCAATATATAAACAGTTAGTTACAAATAAATCCTCTAACACACAGGAAATAGTTAGTTTAATGGAAAGTTATTTAGAAGAAATAAAGAATGAAAATAAGCTTCTCGAAGAAGAGTTATCAAGAGCCGGAGATAAGACGATTACAAAACCTGGTCCATCTAGTTTAAAAGAGAATAGTAACTCCATATTGGACCAAGAGGATGTAAATGTTAGTATCGATTTAACCGACACCGGAGAAGCAGTGCGTGATGAGATAGAAGTATCAACATCCTCTAGAATACTTAAACTGTATAAAGAGGGCAATTCAGTAGAAGAAATTGCTCGGAAACTTGGTTGTGGTAAAACAGAAGTAGAATTAATTATAAAGTTTCATGAGAAAAGTAACATTTAACTTGATTACAAGCTATTGGTATGATATATTTATTTCTGGTGTAAATACAACAAAATGATTTATAACCACACACGCTTGTTGATTTGTATAATCGGTGCCCAATGGGTCTTTATACAGAAATGATGTAAGCGGAGGATAAACCTGAGGAGGAAAAAATAATGTCAGTAATTTCTATGAAGCAATTACTAGAAGCTGGTGTACATTTCGGACACCAAACTCGCCGTTGGAACCCTAAAATGAAGAAATATATCTTCACTGAGCGTAACGGCATTTATATCATCGACCTTCAAAAAACAGTTAAGAAGGTAGAAGAAGCTTATAACTACGTTAAAGAGATCGCAGCTAATGGCGGTACTGTTCTTTTCGTAGGAACTAAGAAACAAGCTCAAGATTCTGTTAAAGAAGAAGCAATCCGTTCTGGAATGTATTATGTTAACCAACGTTGGTTAGGTGGTACATTAACTAACTTCCAAACAATTCGTAAACGTATTAACCGTTTAGTTCAAATTGAAAAAATGGAAGAAGACGGTACGTTTGAAGTACTTCCTAAAAAAGAAGTTGTAGGCTTGTTGAAAGAGAAAGAGCGTCTTGTTAAATTCCTAGGCGGAATTAAAGAGATGAAGAAACTTCCAGATGCAATGTTTGTAATTGACCCTCGTAAAGAGCGTATTGCAATTGCTGAAGCACACAAATTAAACATTCCTATCATCGGAATCGTTGATACAAACTGTGATCCTGATGAAATTGATTATGTGATCCCAGCTAACGATGATGCTATCCGTGCTGTGAAACTTCTTACAGGTAAAATCGCTGATGCTATCCTTGAAGTTAAACAAGGTGAAGAATTAGAAGTAGCTGAAGAAGCTCAAACAGATGCTGTAGCTGAAACAACGGAAGAAGCTTAATTTCTGAAAAGGTCAGGTGATAAGAGGATAAGCCTTTTATCACCTTTTTTTAAGATACAAAGTTCTGTAGAGATCAGAACTTTCAGGTTTGTTATTAACAATAGTACAAATGCTAAATATGTAATAATACTAAGGAGGACTCAATATGGCTGTAACTGCACAAATGGTAAAAGAACTTCGTGAAAAAACTGGTGCTGGAATGATGGATTGTAAGAAAGCACTAACTGAAACTAATGGTGATATCGATCAAGCAATCGACTACTTACGTGAAAAAGGTATTGCGAAAGCTGCTAAAAAAGCTGACCGTATTGCTGCAGAAGGATCTACATACATTACATCTCAAGGTAATACAGCAGTACTTTTAGAAGTAAACTGTGAAACTGACTTTGTTACTAAGAACGACCAATTTAAGCAATTACTTGAAGACTTAGGTAACCATATACTTTCGCAAAAACCTGCTACTGTTGAAGAAGCATTACAACAAAAATTAAATGGTGATGGAGATACAGTAGAAACATACATTAACTCTGCTGTAGCTAAAATCGGAGAGAAAATTTCATTGCGCCGCTTTGAATTATTAACAAAAACTGATAATGATGCATTTGGTGAGTACCTTCATATGGGTGGCCGTATCGGTGTTCTAGCTTTATTAGAAGGAACAACTGATTCAAGTGTAGCTAAAGATGTCGCAATGCATGTAGCTGCAGTTAACCCTAAATATGTATCTCGTGATGAAGTTTCTGAAGATGTTATTAACCATGAACGTGAAGTTCTTAAACAACAAGCACTTAACGAAGGTAAACCTGAAAAAATCGTTGAAAAAATGGTTGATGGTCGCCTAGGTAAATTCTTTGAAGATATTTGCTTACTTGAACAAAGTTTTGTAAAAGACCCAGATCAAAAAGTTAAGAAATATGTAGAAAGCAAAGGTGCAACAGTAAAATCTTTCGCTCGCTATGAAGTTGGAGAAGGATTAGAAAAACGCTCTGAGAACTTTGCAGAAGAAGTAATGAGCCAAATTAAAAAATAATTTTCAGTGGGAGAAATAGGGGACATATCATGTTCCCTATTTCACCATGAGCACATAAATTATTTAGAGTTTATAAATTTATCTCTATGGAGGTTATTATGACAACAGCTCGTTACAGTAGAATTGTACTTAAATTAAGTGGTGAAGCTTTAAGCGGAAACCAAGGATATGGCATAGAACCAAAAGTTATACAATCGATTGCAACTCAGGTCAAAGAGGTAGTAAAACTTGGAGTTGAGGTTGCTGTCGTTGTAGGTGGGGGTAATATCTGGCGTGGTAAGGTCGGTAGTGAAATGGGAATGGACCGTGCGACTGCTGATTATATGGGGATGTTGGCTACGGTAATGAACTCATTAGCGTTACAAGATGCCTTAGAAACAATCGATATTCCATCACGTGTTCAAACATCAATAGAAATGCGACAAGTAGCTGAACCATACATCAGGAGAAAAGCAATTCGCCACTTAGAAAAAAAGCGAGTTGTCATTTTTGCAGCTGGTACTGGTAATCCATATTTCTCAACAGATACTACTGCTGCGCTTAGAGCTGCAGAGATTGAAGCAGAAGTTATTTTAATGGCAAAAAACAATGTTGATGGTGTTTATTCAGATGATCCTAAAGTGAATAAAGAAGCCAAGAAATATGAAAATATTTCTTATATGGAAATGCTGAATGAAGGTCTTGGTGTGATGGATTCTACTGCGTCAACTTTGTGTATGGAGAATGATATTCCATTGATTGTCTTTTCTATTACGGAAGAAGGAAACATTAAAAAGGTTGTTGAAGGTGAAACAATCGGAACTATAATAAGGGGGAAATAATCATGACTGATCAAATTATGAACGAGTGCAAGGATAAAATGAAACAAGCTGTTCAAGCATTTTCTAGAAATTTGGCAACAGTTAGAGCTGGAAGAGCAAATCCTAGTCTTTTAGACAATGTTTTTGTTGATTACTACGGTGCAAATACTCCATTAAATCAATTAGCCACTATTGCCGCACCAGAGGCGCGTCTATTAGTGATCACTCCTTATGATAAAACAGCAATGGGAGATATTGAAAAAGCAATTCAAAAAGCTGATTTAGGTTTATCTCCTTCTAATGATGGTAACGTTATTCGCATTAATATTCCTGCACTAACAGAAGAGCGTAGAAAAGATCTTGTTAAAGTAGTAGGTAAGTATGCAGAAGAGTATCGTGTTCAAGTTAGAAATATTCGCCGTGATACAAATGATGCCCTTAAAAAGGCAGAAAAAAGTGGCGATCTTACTGAAGATGAATTAAGATTATCTCAAGATAGCGTTCAGAAAGAGACAGACAAGCATATTTCTGAGATTGACCAACTAGCAAAAAATAAAGAAAAAGAAATCTTGGAAGTTTAACTAGAACCCTTTGCTCACACAATATGTTTCTTTTAACACATAAATAAGCCCTCTTGTTTAAGGGGGCTTTTGTATTCTTATTGAAAAACCGTTATAATTAAAATAAATTTTGCTTTGTAATAGTGATGAGTTACACTATAGTGAGCTGTTATAATGGGTACGAAATCACTTATAGTCATATAACTCATTTTTTTAGCATAATTATTAAAGTATTTTCAAATGGTTAAACACCAGTGTTCGGAGGAAATTATGCCAATGAAACTTCCATTTTTTAAACCCAAAAAAGAAATACCCCTACAAGAAGAATTAACGAGTGTACCTGAACATGTAGCAATAATTATGGATGGAAACGGGCGCTGGGCGAAGAAAAGGGGACTACCACGAATTGCTGGTCACAAAGAGGGCATGGATGTGGTAAAAAAAACAGTGGAAACTGCTGTTAAATATAATGTTAAAATTCTTACCCTTTTTGCATTTTCAACCGAAAATTGGAAACGGCCAAAGTCTGAGGTAGAATATTTGCTAAAATTACCAAAGGAATTTTTACATATTTATTTACCTGACTTAATGAAAAATAATGTTAGAATTGAAACAATTGGAGATTTTGATTCGCTACCAGGATTTACTAAAGAAGCAGTTCAGTATGCTAAAGAAAAAACGAAGAATAATGATGGTTTATTACTGAATTTTGCATTAAACTACGGAAGTAGAAGTGAGATTTTAAGTGCTATTAAATTGATGATGAAAGATCTAGACAATGATAAGTTCTCACTTGAGCAGTTAGACGAAAACTTGCTTTCAGAGTATTTATACACACACGGATTAACAGATCCAGATTTATTAATCCGGACCAGTGGGGAACAAAGATTAAGTAATTTTCTATTATGGCAATTAGCTTACACTGAATTTTGGTTTACTGATGTACTGTGGCCAGATTTTAGTGAAGAGATATTTGTAGAGGCTTTAATGGACTATCAAAGAAGGTCCAGACGCTATGGAGGTATTTAAGGTGATGTATGGTATATGAAACAAAGGATTTTAACAGGAGTCATTGCAATAATCTTATTCTTACCCTTTGTAATCTATGGTGACCTTCCATTTACGGTTGTAGTTTACTTACTAGCAACTATAGGTTTGTATGAACTCCTTAAGATGCATAAAATTACGTGGTATTCAGCTCCAGGATTGATGGCTTTTATTTTATTATGGTTATTATTATATCCTGCAGCGATAAATGGAAATCTACCGTTTACTTCAAATACAGCTCAAATCATTCTGGTGTTTTTCCTATTATTATTAGCATACACCGTTTTATTAAAAAACAAATTCACATTCGATGATGTTGGGTTTGTGTTGTTAGCTGTTTTATATGTTGGTATGGGATTTTTCTATTTTATTGAAACAAGAAACGGTTCTGAAGATGGACTAGCTCAAGTGTTTTTTGCCTTATTACTAATCTGGTCTACTGATACGGGTGCCTATTTTACTGGCAGGTCATTTGGGAAGAATAAACTTTGGCCTGAAATTAGCCCAAATAAGACTATAGAAGGAGCATTAGGTGGAATAGTTGTTGCTACTATAGTTGGAGTTGTTTTTCATTTAATTTACCAATTCCCATATAGTATGGTTACAATTGTCATTGTTTCTATTCTGGTTTCTATTTTTGGACAAATTGGTGACCTCGTCGAATCCGCCTTTAAGCGCCATTATAATGTTAAGGACTCGGGTAACATCTTACCAGGACATGGTGGTATTTTAGACAGATTCGATAGTGCTATTTTTGTTTTTCCAGTTCTCCATTTGATATTACAATTAGTTAGCTAGAGATATACAACTCTTCTACTTCAATAAAGGAAGGTGTTCGGCTTGACAACAGTTATTGCGTTTATTTTTATGTTTGGACTTTTAGTATTTGTCCATGAACTTGGGCATCTCATTTTTGCAAAACGCGCTGGGATGTTAGCTCGAGAGTTTGCAATTGGAATGGGACCTAAAATATTTGCTTTCACCAAAAATGATACGCTTTATACCATTCGATTATTACCAATAGGTGGTTATGTGCGGGTAGCAGGTGAAGACCCAGAAATCATTGAATTGAAGCCTGGACACCATATAGGACTAGAGTTTAACGAGGAAGGTATTGTCAATAAGATTATTGTCAATAACAAATCAAAACATCCTAATGCTCGAGTAATTGAAGTAGAAAAAGTTGACTTAGACCATGAATTATTTATTAAAGGTTATGAGATTGATGAAGATGAATTACTTCATTTTAATGTAGATCGCCGTGCTTTATTTGTTATGGATGAAAAAGAAACTCTAATTGCCCCATATGATCGTCAGTTTGCTTCTAAATCACCTGGGAAACGTGCTATGCAATTATTTGCAGGTCCTATGATGAACTTTATCTTGGCAATTGTTATTTTCATTATTTTAGGTGTTGTTCAAGGTGTACCTGTTGAAGAGGCGAGAATAGGTGAGGTAATTTCAGGCAATCCTGCAGAAGAAGCTGGATTCCAACCTAATGATGAAATAATTCAGATTGAGGATAAATCTATATCAACTTGGGAAGAATTCACCACTATTGTTAGAGAAAATCCAGCTGAAGAGTTAAGTATGACAGTTCTGCGTGACGGGGAGACCGTTAATTTAACTGTAGTTCCAAATGAAATACCTATAGAAGGTGAAGAAGCATCAATAGGACAGATAGGTGTTTATCAATCATTGGAAAAGACATTTTGGGGCTCATTTAAATATGGTGCAGAGAAAACATATGAAACAACTTCTATGATTCTGACCAATCTAACAATGTTAGTAACGGGACAGTTAGGTCTTGATATGTTGTCAGGACCTGTAGGGATTTATGATGCTACCGACCAGGTTGTTCAGACTGGATTTATGAATTTTCTAATGTGGACTGCAATACTTAGTATTAACTTAGGTGTAGTAAACTTAGTTCCATTACCTGCATTAGATGGTGGAAGACTATTATTTGTAGGGATTGAACTTCTACGTGGTAAACCTATGGAACCAGAAAAGGAAGGAATATTTCACTTTGTCGGGTTTGCATTATTAATGCTGTTAATGATTATTGTTACATGGAATGATATTCAGCGTTTGTTCTTATAATCAGGGAACATTAGTACAATAAATGGATGGTCTAGTCATTTATCATTGTAATGATTACCAATATAAAAAGGTTGTATCTCTAAAGTAAAGAAGGTACTATATAAATAGAATATTTATGTTTTGGGACCCTTGTCTAATTTCATTTCGACAAGGGTTTCAATTGTTTCCTGTTTGGGAATTTTATATGTTCTTAATGTAATATTGGAAGTAGAGTGTAAAACATAAGTAACAAGAACAATAGATGAATGATGAGCAAACACACAAGTTTTTTATTATGATTCCCTGAGAATGTCATTTATTGGCGAATGAATGCAGGAGGAATATGAGTATGGATATTTCGAAAAAAGAAAAAATGAATTTACTTTTAAAGCAAATTGAAATGCCAACTGATTATGTTCAAGAATTTTTCCAAGAAAGTTCTTTAGATAAACTAGAAATCTATAAACAAAAGAAAAGTTGGCATTTTAATATTATTGTAGAAAAAGTATTACCTACAACTATTTACCAAGAGTTAATTACCAGATTAAAAAATGCGTTTCAACAAATAGCTTCCGTACAGTTAACTTTACAAGCAGTAGACAATCAGTGTACTGAGGAATTAGTCAGTGAATATTGGCAGCTATTTTTAAATATCACTTCAGATATTTCTCCAGCATATCGTGATTTGGCATTTAACCAAAAGCCTCGAATTAACGGTAATAAGATTATGTTAACCGCGAGAAATGAAGTAGAGGCTACTGCCTTGAAAAGAAGGTTAGATGAAAGTTTTAAACTTTTCTGTAAAAGTGTCGGTCTGTCCTACTATCCTCTAACTATTGATGTAAAGACAGAGATGGATGAGATCCAGAAGTTTAGGGAACAGACCGCACTAGAAGATCAAAAATTAGTATTAAAAACCATTCAAGAAAAAGAAAAACGTGATAAAGATCGACCTGTTGCGGATAATCAGCCATTTACATTAGGGTACAAAATTCAAGAAGAACCAATCGAAATGCAGGAAATCCTTGAAGAAGAAAAACGAGTGGCAGTTCAGGGTTATGTTTTTGATGTTGAAATACGAAAATTAAGATCTGGTAGAAGCCTATTAATAGCAAAAGCAACAGATTACACAGATTCTTTACAAATTAAAATGTTCTCTAAAAATGATGAAGATGCAGCGAAGTTTGAGCAATTGAAAAAAGGAATGTGGATTAAGGCAAGGGGAAGCATCCAAACAGATATGTATTCCAATGAGTTAGCCATGATGGCCAATGACATGCATGAGGTTAACGTTGCATCACGAGAGGATTATGCTCCAGAAGATGAGAAACGAGTAGAGTTCCATACTCATACGACAATGAGCCAATTAGATGCAGTTGTTTCCCCAGCAAGACTAGTCGAACAAGCTGCTAAGTGGGGACATAAAGCTATTGCAATTACGGATCATGCTGGAGCACAAGGGTTTCCAGATGCACACAGTGCAGGTAAAAAACATGGAATTAAAGTTCTATACGGTGTAGAAGCAAATCTAGTAGATGATGGGGTACCCATTGCCTATAATGAAAGTGATATTGCACTAGATGAAGCAACATATGTTGTCTTTGACGTGGAAACAACTGGACTATCAGCTGTTTATGACACCATTATAGAACTCGCTGCAGTAAAAATACATCAAGGTGAAATCGTGGATCGATTTGAGTCATTTGCTAATCCACATCATCCATTATCTCAGACTACTATTGATTTAACTGGAATTACCGATGAAATGGTACAAGATGCACCGGAAATTGATGATGTACTACGAGATTTTTATAAATGGAGTGGCAATGATGTATTTGTAGCTCATAACGCAAGTTTCGATATTGGATTTTTAAATCAAGGATATAATAAAATCGGATACGAAAAGGTTACTAACCCGGTTATTGATACCTTAGAGTTAGCTCGTTTCCTATTCCCTGAGTTGAAGAACCATCGATTAAACACGTTGTGTAAGCATTTAGACATTGAACTAACACAACATCACCGTGCAATATATGATGCCGAGGCAACAGGTTATTTACTATGGAAACTTGTACAAGCAGTGTTGAAAAAGGATATTACAAACCATAATCATTTGAATAATCACATGGGAGAAGGAAATGCTTATCAACGGTCTCGTCCTTTCCATTGCACCATTTTGGCCCAAACACAAGAAGGATTAAAAAATCTTTATAAGCTTATATCGTTTGCACATATCGATTATTTTTATCGTGTTCCGAGAATTCCAAGATCAGTACTGCAAAAATATCGAACTGGTCTTCTCTTAGGTACTGCCTGTGATAAGGGTGAAGTATTTGAGACAATGATGCAAAAGTCTGCAGAAGAAGCTGAAAAAGCTGCAGAATTCTATGATTATATCGAAGTACAACCACCTAGTAATTATACTCATTTAATCGAGAAAGATTTGGTCCAAAATGAAGCTCAGATACTAGATATTATTACCAAATTGGTTGAGCTTGGGGAAAGAATGGATAAGAAGGTAATTGCTTCGGGTAATGTTCACTATATCGATGATCATGAAAAAATGTATCGTCAAATTTTAATTGCTTCGCAAGCCGGAAACCCACTTAATCGTGTAACATTACCAGATACTCCATTTCGCACTACAAATGAAATGCTAGATTTATTTAGTTTCTTAGGATTTGAGAAAGCAAAGGAAATTGTTGTTCAAAATACACAAGCTTTGGCAGATGAAATTGAAGAGCTCTCTCCAGTAAAAGATGATCTCTATACACCACGTATTGAAGGTGCAGATGATGAAATAAGAGATTTATGCTATTCACGTGCAAAGCTCATTTATGGTGAACCAATCCCTAAAATTGTTACCGATCGTTTGGAAAAAGAGTTAGATAGTATTATAAGTAATGGATTCTCGGTTATTTATTTAATCTCACAAAAACTAGTGAAAAAATCACTGGATGATGGATACTTGGTTGGATCAAGGGGGTCGGTTGGCTCTTCCTTTGTAGCAACCATGACAGAGATTACAGAAGTAAATCCATTACCACCTCATTATGTCTGTCCAGGCTGTCACTACAATGAGTTTATAACGGATGGTTCGGTTGCTAGTGGCTTTGATTTACCTGATAAAGATTGTCCGGAATGTGGAACTTCATTAAGTAAAGATGGCCAGGATATCCCGTTTGAGACATTCTTAGGTTTTAAAGGAGACAAGGTTCCGGATATTGACTTAAACTTCTCAGGCGAATATCAGCCTAAAGCTCATAATTATACAAAGGTTTTGTTTGGAGAAGATTATGTGTATCGTGCAGGTACAATAGGCACGATAGCAGAAAAAACAGCATATGGTTATGTGAAAGGTTATGCTTCTGATAAGAATTTAGTATTCAAGAATGCGGAAGTGGATCGGTTAGTAAAAGGGACAACAGGTGTGAAACGAACAACCGGTCAGCACCCAGGTGGTATTATCGTTGTTCCGGATTATATGGATATCTATGATTTCACACCAATCCAATTTCCTGCGGATGATAGAAAAAGTGAATGGAAGACAACTCACTTTGATTTCCATTCCATTCACGACAATATATTAAAACTCGACATACTTGGTCACGATGATCCGACAGTTATTCGTATGCTACAAGATTTAAGTGGAATTGATCCAAAAACAATTCCAACAGATGATAAAGAGGTCATGAAAATCTTTTCAAGCACTGAATCGTTAGGGGTTTCATCCGAACAAATAAATTGTAAAACAGGTACTTTAGGAGTACCTGAATTTGGTACTAAATTTGTACGCCAAATGCTAGAAGATACGAAACCTAGTACTTTTGCTGAATTAGTTATTATTTCAGGCTTATCACATGGTACAGATGTTTGGCTTGGTAACGCTCAAGAGTTAATAAATGATGGTATTTGCGAACTACCAGATGTAATAGGGTGTCGTGATGATATCATGGTATATTTAATGCATAAAGGTCTTGAAGCTTCTCTTGCCTTTAAAATAATGGAATCTGTACGTAAAGGTAAAGGTCTACAAGATGAGTGGATTGTAGAAATGAAAAAACATAATGTTCCTGATTGGTATGTTGAATCTTGTAAAAAAATTAAATATATGTTCCCTAAAGCACACGCTGCAGCTTATGTATTAATGGCAGTCCGAATTGCTTATTTTAAAGTTCATTATCCTATCCTATTTTATGCTGCATACTTTACAGTACGTGCAAGTGATTTTGATCTGGATACCATGGTAAAAGGATCTGAAGCAATTCGTAAGCGTATTGAGGAAATTTCGATAAAAGGAAATGATGCAGCTCCTAAAGAAAAAAGTTTACTAACAGTATTAGAAATTGCGCTTGAAATGTGTGAGCGAGGATTTTCATTCCAAAAAGTCGATCTTTATAAATCCAAAGCTTCTGAATTTGTTGTAGAAGGCAACACGTTAATACCGCCTTTTAATGCTGTTGAAGGTCTTGGTACTAACGCCGCTATTAACATCGTAAATGCTAGAGAAGAAGGGGAATTTCTCTCTAAAGAAGATTTACGTGAACGTAGTAGAATCTCCAAAACAGTCTTAGAATATTTGGATAATCATGGCTGTTTAGAAGGTATGGAAGAAAAGAATCAATTATCCTTGTTCTAGGTGATATTAAAATTATATGGGTTGTTCTTCAGTTACTTTCCTGGGAACAACCCTTCTTTATAACTTAATTTCTTGATAGTCCAAGGTGTTTATATGTATAATAAATTCAAAATATTGTTTAATTGATTACGTTTTTAAAAACAAAGGCTGGTTACTAATAGATTGTTGTTATCCACTTAGTTTAAAATATTAGATAGTTGATGGAAACTGTGCGGGTAATATTTTTTATTTGGGAGCAACATACCCGCTACGGAAATACACTCCGCTTTTACTGCCAGCACAGGGGCGACATCTGTTCGAAAGTACCTCACAGTGTCTACCTTGCCGCGGGCGGCTGGTGAGCCTCCCCGCTTACGCGCTGCGGGGTCTCACCGAAGCCTATCCTCCCACAGGACAAAGGTTTTCGGTGGGGCGAGTAATCGCAGTCCCAAGGAACGCTACGAAAGCGATACATCGCACGCAGAAAAAGTGATTTTCTTTTTTAAGGAGTCTCCGTGTATTTCCTTCGCTAGTATTGTGTGAAAAAACCAACACAATAATTACTTTCTAACTTAAAGTTAGAAGACCCAAACTAGCGCAGGCAGAATACGGAGACTCCTCGAAAATAAAGAACAATTTTCTTCGTGCGATGATTATGCTGCCGAGGTCTTCCTTGTCCTGCGGGAAAAGCACGTGTCCGAAGACCCCTAGAGAGGCGAACTTTCCTCGAGGAGGCTGAGGCCGGGCCCGCGGAAAGCGGAGTATTCTGCCGGAGCGGTATATTTGTACTACACTCATTAATTGATAGTCGTTAGCACACAGTCTCATAAATAGCAACAAGCTGTAAGAAACTAGCCAATCAAAACAAGGAAGTGGTTTGTCTGTGTCTGATTTCAAAAAAAGTGAGAATATACATGAATTTTTAGAGGTAAATCGTAGCCTTTTTGAAGAGAAACTACTTAGTGTTGCGGTAAACGTTAGGGATAAGATAAACGAAATTCATTTGATTGGGAATATAAATTTATTAGATAATGCCCATCAATTAGTTTTACTTGTCGTTGATCAAAAAGAAGAAGAAGTAAAAGCATTTGCTAGGAAAGAGGGCATGGTTTGGGCTAAGTATGCGATGACACTAAGCTTTAAACTAGAATGGATACGGGCAATTCGTAAGACCTTTTGGGAATTTCTACATCAATTTGATGTGTTGACTGATAATAGAGAAAAGAAAAGTGATATTTTTTACTCAGAAACAAGTATGTATAATGAATTAATTGATTCTTTTACAAATGGATTCTTCATTAGTTATTCAAGATATAAAGATGAATTAATTGAGAAACAACAAAAATTAGTAAACAACCTATCAGTACCCATTATACCAATCACACCAGATGTAAGCATTTTACCGTTAATTGGTACTATCGATACGAATCGTGCAAACATTATTGAGGAAAAAGTATTATTAGAAGTTGGTAGACTCAGAATACAAACATTAATTATGGACCTCTCCGGTATAGCCGAAATGGATAATGAAGCAATTAAACTATTCTTAAAATTACTTGATGGTGTAACAATGATGGGAAGCAAGTTAGTTATAACCGGTTTACGTCCTGAAATCGTGCGTAATATGATCAATTTAGATGTAGAATTTGGTACTAAAGAAACTACAAAAGCAACACTACAAAAAGCACTACAAGATTACTTAAAGTTTGATACGATAAAAATTAATCATAATGGATTAGTAGATTATTTGTAATGGGATTCTACAAGGATTAAATAGTTGCTAATTTCTTGCAAGAATGGTTTACATATGGTATATTTTAGTAGTAAGTTTTGATAGCATCGGACAAAAGAGTGGGCATTCCCACTCTTTCTTCGTAATCTGCCTACTTTGTTTAAACTTCCCTTGCCTAGTTTTGGCAAGGGTTTTATATTGGTTTGCCTTTAAATGAAAATCATGCAGATTGTAAATAATAAGAAATAGTATGTGCAGCTAGAGTTAAAGGAGGAAGGTCAGATTGAGCTCTCAAGTTGTAAAAACAACCGAAGAATTAGTTCAACCAATTTTAGAAGAAAAGAAGTTAGAATTAGTTGATGTCGAATATGTAAAAGAAGGTAAGAATTGGTTTTTACGTGTCTTTATTGATAAAGAAGGCGGTATAGACATATCAGAATGTGGCGAAGTATCCGAACTATTAAGTGAAAAACTTGACGAAGTTGACCCTATTAAAGAGGCTTATTTTTTAGAGGTTTCCTCACCAGGTGTTGAACGTCCATTAAAAACAGTTGAAGACTTCTCAAAAAATGTAAATAAAAATGTTTTTGTGAAATTGTTTGAACCAATTGATGGTGAAAAATCTTTTGAAGGTATACTTGTTGAATTTAATGAAAACATTGCAACCATTGAGTATAAGGTAAAAACACGTAAGAAAAGAGTAGAGATTCCATTTAATAAAATTGCAAAAGCGCGACTAGCTGTTGCACTATAAAGGGGGAAAATTGGAAGATGAGCAGTCAATTGTTTGACGCAATTGAAAATTTGGGTAAAGAAAAAGGTATTGATAAGGAAATCTTGATTGAGGCTCTAGAAGCGGCATTAATATCGGCGTATAAGAAGAACTTCAAATCTGCTACTAACGTTCGCGTTGAATTAGATGAATCAGCTGGTACAATGCGCGTATTCTCAAGAAAAACAGTGGTTGAGGAAGTTCTTGATGATCAACAAGAAATATCGCTAGAAGAGGCAAAAAAGATTGATCCTAATTATGAAATTGAGGACATTATAGAAGTTGAAGTTACACCTAAAGATTTTGGTAGAATTGCTGCACAAGCTGCCAAACAAGTCGTAACTCAGCGAGTTCGTGAAGCAGAACGCGGTGTTATATTTAGCGAGTATGTTGACCGTGAAGAAGATGTAATGACTGGAATTATTCAACGAATTGACCCAAGGTTTGTATATGTGAATTTAGGGAAAATCGAAGCAAAACTTCCTGAGGCCGAACAAATGCCGACTGAAGATTATCAAGTACATGATCGTATAAAGGTCTTTGTAACAAAAGTTGAAAATACTAGTAAAGGACCTCAAATCTATATATCTAGATCACATCCTGGTTTACTGAAAAGATTGTTCGAGATGGAAGTACCTGAGATCTATGATGGTATTGTTGAGATTAAATCTGTGGCAAGAGAAGCAGGGGATCGTTCAAAGATTGCAGTTTTTGCAGAGAATCCAGAAATTGATCCAGTTGGGTCTTGTGTTGGTCAAAAAGGCGGACGGGTCCAAGCCATTGTAAATGAGCTTAAAGGCGAAAAGATTGATATTGTTGAATGGTCTGAAGATCCGGTTGTATATGTTTCTAATGCACTTAGCCCATCAAAGGTTGTGGATGTGTTAGTAAATGAAGAGGATAAATCAACCACTGTTATTGTACCCGATTATCAATTATCTCTAGCTATTGGTAAACGTGGACAAAATGCAAGACTTGCCGCTAAATTAACTGGTTGGAAAATTGATATAAAGAGCGAAACAGAAGCTCGAGAAGAAGGTTTATTAACTGAGAAATCAGATCCAGATTACGCAGATATCGAAGAAGATTTATTCGAATAAAGGAGAGATACAAATGGTAGCAAAACGTAAAACTCCAGAGCGTAAATGTGTGATCACCAATGAAATGAAAGCCAAGAAAGACTTGATCCGTGTTGTTCGAAATAAGGAAGGCGAGGTTTTTGTAGATCCTACCGGTAAGAAAAATGGTAGGGGAGCTTATTTAACAAAAGACTTAGCAGTAATTAATCAAGCAGAAAAAACGGGTGTATTGGCAAAGCATCTAAATACGGAGATTGATTCTTCGATTTATGATGAGCTAAGAACGTTTGTACAGGGTTACTATGAAAAATAATAATTACTTAAATATTGTCGGGATAGCATTTCGGGCTGGACAATGTTCCACAGGGGAAGAAACAATAGTTAAAGACATACAAAAAAGAAGAGCAAAATTAGTACTTATTGCAAATGATGTAGGTCCCCAAACTAAGAAAAAGCTTACGGATAAGTGTCAATCATATAATATTCCTTATGTGATCGTGGCAGAAGACCGAGATAGACTATCAAATGCTATCGGAAAATCCCAAAGAGTAGCTATTGCAATTTTAGATGATGGTTTTGCAAAGAAACTAAAGTCGTTACTCGGGTAAATAAATTCGGGGGTGAACATATGCGTAAAATGCGTGTATATGAGTATGCAAAAAAACAAAATATCACTAGTAAAGTTGTCATTAATTTTCTAAAAGAGAAAAATATTGAGGTTTCCAATCATATGTCGACGATTGATGCTGATACAATTGTAAAACTGGACCAAAAATTCTCTGCAAAACAAGAAAATACAACACAAAAAAATAATCAAGAAAAACAAAAGAGTGAAAATAAGCCAATTAAGCGTGATGAGAAGAGCGAAAAAGAAACAAAATCGACTTCTAATCCGCATACAAAGCGCGGGGAGCAACATACTAAAAAACAAATGAATAATAATAACAAACAAAAACCAACCAACAACAAACAACAAAATAAAGGTCCAAACAAAAATAAAAAGAATAATCAACCTAAACCACAGCCAGTAGTAAAAGAAACACCAAAACAAATTAAGTACTCAGGAACTCTAACAGTTAGTGAGTTAGCAAATAAACTGAATAAAGAAGCTTCGGAAATCATTAAAAAGCTTATGTTCCTTGGAGTTATGGCTACGAAGAATCAAGATCTTGATGATGATGCCATTGAGTTAATTTGTGCAGAGTTCGAAGTAGAAGTTGAGAAAGAAATTATTCTAGAAGAAACAGATTTTGACAAGTATTTAGAGGAGGATAATGAAGCAGATTTAGTGGAAAGACCTGCTGTGGTGACTATTATGGGACACGTTGACCATGGTAAAACTACTCTTCTGGACTCTATTCGAAATACTAAAGTTACTGCCGGTGAAGCTGGAGGTATTACTCAGCATATCGGTGCTTATCAAGTGAATAGAAGTGGTAAGAAAATTACCTTCTTAGATACACCAGGACACGCAGCATTTACTAGTATGCGTTCTCGAGGAGCACAGGTTACGGATATTGCAATTCTAGTGGTTGCAGCGGATGATGGTGTAATGCCACAGACTGTAGAAGCAATAAGCCATGCTAAGGCTGCTGAGGTACCTATTATTATTGCAGTAAACAAAGTAGATAAAGAAACAGCTAACCCAGACCGAGTTATGCAAGAACTAACTGAATATGAGTTAGTACCTGAGGACTGGGGTGGAGATACAATCTACGTTCCAGTGTCAGCTCTTAAGGGCGAGGGTATCGATGATCTCTTAGAAATGATTGTACTTGTTTCAGAGGTTGAAGAATTAAAAGCTAATCCGAAACGACATGCAACTGGTACTGTTATTGAGGCTCAGTTGGATAAAGGACGCGGTTCTGTCGCAACACTATTAGTACAAAATGGTACATTACGTATTGGAGACCCAATTGTAGTTGGTAATACATTCGGCCGCGTTCGTGCAATGGTAAACGATCTTGGACAACGAGTGAAAGAAGCAGGACCATCCACACCGGTAGAAATTACAGGGTTAAATGACGTACCTCAAGCAGGAGATCAATTCCTTGTTTTTGAAGATGAAAAGACCGCACGTCATATAGGTGAAGCGCGTCAACAAAAACATATTCAAGAAAATAGATCGGAAACGAATAAAGTTAGTCTTGAAGATTTATTTGAACAAATAAAACAAGGCGAAATGAAAGAAATCAATCTAATTGTTAAGGCAGACGTTCAGGGTACTGTGGAAGCTCTAGCATCATCACTTCAAAAAATTGAAGTGGAAGGTGTGAAAATCAAGATTATTCACACAGGTGTTGGTGCCATAACTGAATCTGATATTATATTGGCATCTGCTTCTAATGCAGTTGTAATTGGATTCAACGTTCGTCCTGATTCAAACGCAAAACATACTGCAGAATCTGAAAAAGTTGATGTTCGCTTACACCGAGTTATATATAAAGCAATTGAAGAAATTGAAGCAGCAATGAAAGGTATGCTTGATCCAGAGTTTCAAGAAAAAGTCATTGGTCAAGCAGAAGTTCGCGAAACCTTTAAAGTATCCAAAGTTGGTACAATTGCAGGAAGTTATGTAACCGATGGTAAAATTACTCGTGATGCTGGGGTTCGTTTAATCCGTAATGGAGTTGTTTTATTTGAAGGTGAAATTGATGCTTTAAAACGCTTTAAAGATGATGTAAAAGAAGTTGCTCAAAACTACGAATGTGGTATAACAATCAAGAATTATAATGATATCAAAGAAGGCGATATTATTGAGGCATTCGTTATGGAGGAAATTGAGCGTAAATGATAATCTCTCTTGAAGTAGAATGCATATTGTATGATGGCCATTCCTTAAAGGATAAACGTTCCGTAATTAAACGATTACTTGCCAGGCTACGTAGAGATTTTAATGTGGCTGTTACGGAGCTTGAATACCATGACCTATGGCAGCGGACAAAGCTTGGTATTGTGACTATTACGAATGAACGTAACCATGGAGAACAAGTAATGCAGGAAGTACTTCGAGTAATTGATACGTATTCTGAATTAGAAAGAACCGTTACAAATGTAGAAATTGTCTAGCTTATTTCATTTGTAGATATCAGCTAGTAGTGCTAATAGCCTTACGCCAATGAATGGCACCTTCTGCTTTTCTATAGGTTCTTAATTAAAGAGGTGAATACTTTGAGTAATTTACGAGCTAATCGGGTAGCAGAGCAAATGAAGAAAGAATTAGGTGAAATCTTAACTAGAAAGATTAAAGATCCTCGTGTTGGATTTGTTACCGTTACAGATGTTGAAGTCACTGGAGATTTACAACAAGCTACAGTATATATATCTGTTCTAGGTGATGATAATAAGAAGAAGGATACTTTACTTGGGCTTGCAAAAGCTAAAGGATTTATCCGTTCTGAAATTGGAAGTCGAATTCGGTTACGAAAAACACCAGAAATTAATTTTGAATTTGATGAAGCACTTGAATATGGCAATCGCATAGAAACAATTCTACGTGATATGAACAAAAATTAATCAATAATGTAAACATAAAAATCTGACTCAGTTGGGTCAGATTTTTATTAAGAATAAACCTTTGGGGGTTAATAAATAATGGATGGTATTTTACCACTATGGAAGCCAAAAGGTTGGACATCGCATGATTGTGTGATGAAAATAAGAAAATTATATAAAACCAAAAAAGTAGGCCATACAGGTACCCTCGACCCAGAAGTTGAGGGCGTATTGCCTATTTGTATTGGTCAAGCCACTAAGATTGTCCAGTTTCTTACAGAAACATCAAAAGTTTATACTGCCGAGCTTACTTTAGGAAGCGCAACAGAAACGGAAGATGCACACGGTGACATTATCGAAGAAGTAAAGGTTTCCCGTTTTCCAACTCAACAAAAAATAGAAAACGTGTTAAAATCATTTCAGGGTGAGATTACACAAGTTCCGCCTATGTACTCTGCTGTCAAGGTTGCAGGTAAAAAATTATACGAATATGCCCGGGCTAATCAAACGGTAGAGCGCCCATCACGGAAAATCGTTATTCATGAAATTAATTTTATTTCTAAGAATGAAGAGGCGAACAAAATTAAATTTAATGTAACATGTTCCAAAGGTACTTATATCCGAACATTATGTGTTGATATTGGTAAGGAATTAGGATATCCTGCACATATGACTTATCTTGTTCGGGAAAAGACTGGAACAATTACGAGAGAACATACATTTGATTTTGAAACGATTGAAGCTGCTTGTGTAAATGGTAATGAACAAGAATTATTACTTCCCATTACAGAAGGCTTGACCCATTTAGATACAGTGCAGGTGGATGAACAAACGAAACAAAAGGTGTTAAATGGACAAAAGCTTTCACGCACAGATCAAATAATGGAGGCCAGACCATTTAAAGTAATGCATGGTGACAAATTATTAGCAATCTATCAAATTCACCCGGAGAAGAAGGGTGAAATAAAACCGATTCGCGTATTTAGCGAGTAGTCAAAGTGTAGGTGAGAAAATGGAAACAATAGAGTTGTCGTATCCACATCAGTTACAAACTGAAGAATTACCTGAAACAATTGCTGCAATTGGATTTTTTGATGGAATACATCGGGGACATCAAGCCGTCATTCAGTATGCAATTGCTAAAGCAAAAGAAACGCATAAGGAAAGTGCTGTTATTACGTTTTATCCTCATCCATCTGTAGTACTCAGAAATAATCATGATGTAAAATACATTACACCTCTTAAGGAAAAACAGGAAATACTTGAGAAATTGGGTGTAGATCGCCTTTATATTATTAATTTTAACAAAGAACTTTCTGCTTTAAGTCCAGAAGATTTCGTCAATCATTTTATTATTGGTCTAAATATAAAACATATGGTAGCTGGATTTGATTTTACATATGGACATAGGGGTAAAGGTAATATGGAAACCATTAGCAGTCATGCTGGTGGGAAATTTAATCATACTGTAATTGATAAAGTGACGATAGATAGTGAAAAGATTAGTTCTACCAAAATAAGAAGTTTACTTGATTCAGGTAATGTTGAGCATGCTAACATACTACTTGGAAGGGCACTTACTACAAGTGGATCTGTAATTCAAGGGGATAAAAGAGGAAGAGAATTAGGTTATCCTACAGCTAATATTAACTATAATTCAGAAGCTCACTTACCTAAACCCGGAATATATGCTGTTCGTGTGATAATGGATGAGAAATACTATGAAGGAATGGCAAGCCTAGGGGTGAACCCAACTTTTACTGAGGATCGAATTGATTTATCACTTGAAGTCTATATTTTTGATTTTAATCAACAAATATACGGTAAAGAAGTAACTGTAGAATGGTATAAATATATTCGTAATGAGGAAAAATTTGATAGTGTAGAAGCTTTAGTTGAAAGAATGAGAAAAGATGAAGAAGAAATACGTTCTTATCTAAATAATAATAGTTAGGAATTTTTATTCATTTTTACAAGACCTTGCATTTTGTTATAAAAAGATGTACACTTAAACAGTTAAAACCTTCGCTTGGCAAATCGAAACTCCGACGTTTGCTAGGGGACAGGGGTTACTAATAATAATAGGAGGTGGCCTAATATGGCTATTACTAAAGAACGTAAAAATGAAATCATTAATGAATACAAAGTTCATGAAAGTGATACTGGTTCACCAGAAGTACAAATTGCTGTACTAACTGCTGAAATCAATACTTTAAATGAGCATTTACGTGTTCATAAGAAGGATCACCATTCACGTCGTGGTCTTTTAAAAATGGTTGGTAAGCGTCGTAACTTACTTAACTACTTACGTAATAAAGACGTAACACGTTACCGTGAGTTAATTAAAAAGCTTGGCTTACGTAGATAATGTAAAAAGCAGGAGTAATCCTGCTTTTTTTCTACGTTTATCCTATAATTTACATACATAATATAAGAGTTAAAAAGAGACAATCTAAATTATCTGATAGATAATAACCAGTGATAAAATTTACATTAATGGCTAATAAGTATAAAATAAAAATAGAAGTGTTTTACGAAAGGAGTTTTAGTAATAATGGCAATTGAAAAACAAGTATTCTCCACTGAAATAGCCGGAAAACCGTTTGTTGTTGAAATTGGAGAATTAGCGAAACAAGCTGGTGGAGCTTGTATGGTGCAATATGGTGATTCATCTGTTCTCGCTGTTGCAACTGCATCGAAGGAACCAAAAGATTTGCCTTTCTTTCCATTAACAGTTAACTATGAAGAACGATTATATGCAGTTGGTAAAATCCCTGGTGGTTTTATCAAAAGAGAAGGTAGACCGAGTGAAAAGGCTATATTGGCATCAAGATTAATTGATAGACCAATTCGTCCTTTATTCCCAGATGGTTTCCGTAATGAAGTACAAGTGATAAGTACAGTAATGAGTGTGGATCAAGACTGCTCTACTGAAATAGCAGCAATGATTGGGTCTTCCATTGCACTTTCTATCTCTAATATACCATTTGAACAACCAATTGCAGGAGTTCATGTAGGTAGAATAAATGGTGAATTTGTCATTAATCCGACAGTCGAGCAAGAAGCTCAGAGTGATATCGAGTTAACGGTTGCTGGAACAAAAGATGCCATTAACATGGTTGAAGCAGGTGCGGATGAAGTTCCTGAAGAGGTTATGCTAGAAGCGATCATGTTTGGACATGATGAAATTAAACGTCTCGTTGAATTCCAAGAAGAAATAGTACAAGCTATTCAACCAGTGAAATCAGAAGTTGTACTATTTGAACTGGACCAAGATCTAAAAGCAAAAGTTGAAGCAGAAGCACATGATAAACTGCTACAAGCTATTCAGGTGAAAGAAAAGCATGCACGAGAAGAAGCAATTAGTGAAGTGAAAAATACGGTGTTAGATGATTATCAAGAAGAAGAACCAGAGGTTGTCAAACAAGTAAGTTCTATTCTGGATAAAATGGTTAAAGAAGAAGTGCGTCGTTTAATAACAAAAGAAAAAGTTCGTCCAGATGGTCGTAAGCCTGATGAGATTCGTCCTTTATCTTCACGAGTTAAAATACTTCCAAGAGCACACGGCTCAGGTTTATTCACAAGAGGCCAGACTCAAGCATTAAGTGTATGTACACTAGGTGCGCTAGGAGATGTGCAAATTCTAGACGGCTTAGATCTAGAAGAGTCTAAACGGTTTATGCATCACTATAATTTCCCACAATATAGTGTTGGGGAAACGGGACCAATGCGTGGACCAGGACGTCGTGAGATTGGACACGGTGCACTTGGAGAAAGAGCTCTTGAGAAAGTTGTTCCTTCAGAAAAGGAATTCCCTTATACTATTCGACTGGTATCAGAAGTGTTGGAATCAAATGGATCAACATCACAGGCAAGTATCTGTGCAAGTACGTTGGCTATGATGGATGCTGGTGTTCCAATCAAAGCTCCAGTTGCTGGAATTGCAATGGGACTTGTGAAATCTGGTGATGATTATACAATCTTAACAGATATTCAAGGGATGGAAGATGCATTAGGAGACATGGACTTCAAAGTTGCAGGGACTGAAAATGGTGTAACAGCCCTTCAAATGGATATTAAAATTGATGGCCTATCTCGAGACATTTTAGAAGAAGCACTTACGCAAGCTAAAAAAGGACGTATGCAGATTCTAGAAAGTATGCTTGAGACTATCGATAAACCGAAAGAACAATTATCTAAATACGCTCCAAAGATCTTGACGATGAGCATTAATCCAGATAAAATCCGTGATGTAATTGGACCAAGCGGAAAGCAAATCAATAAGATTATTGAAGAAACCGGCGTAAAAATCGATATAGAACAAGATGGTAATGTATTCATTTCATCTACAGACCCAGAAATGAATGAAAGAGCCAAAAATATTATCGAAGATATTGTACGAGAAGTAGAAGTTGGACAAGTTTATTTAGGTACAGTTAAGCGTATTGAGAAATTTGGTGCATTTGTAGAAATCTTTAAAGGAAAAGATGGATTAGTCCATATCTCAGAATTAGCTGAAGAGAGAACGAATAAAGTAGAAGACGTTGTAAAAATCGGCGATCAAATCATGGTTAAAGTGAAAGAAGTTGATCACCAAGGGCGAGTAAATCTTTCGCGCAAAGCTGTTCTAAAGGAACAAAAAGAAAAGGCTGAAAAATCAACAATGTAGTTTTTAGAAGAAGCTGGAAATCCAGTTTCTTTTTTTATTCCTTACTACTTGAAAAATAAAGTGCGTTTCTTTAATTGATTTCATATCTTGTCCCCATCACTCATATAAATGAGATGGAGGAGTGATGAAATGAATAACTATCGAAATTATATTAATTTAGTTGTATTTATGATTATTGTAATGCTTTCATTTAATATAAATGTTAATCCCTTTAAAACAAATGACGAAGCTGTATTTTCCCAACTTCCCGTCTTAAACACTGAGGAAGACCCACTATATATAGAGATTCAAGAAAAGGCTGCTTCCTATAATGAGGAACCAAAAGATGCATATATAGATCCTGTTTGGAAGAAAACACCTGGGAGAAATGGGCGGCAAGTTGATGTGGAAGCATCGTATATTAGAATGAAAAAAGATGGGAATTTTAATGAAAATTTACTTGTCTATAAACAAATAAAACCAAAAGTCTCACTTGATGATCTGGAAGCAGCTCCAATTTATCGAGGTCATCCGGAGAAGCAAATGGTATCATTTTTAATTAATGTATCTTGGGGGACAGAACATGTCCCAGAAATATTAAATATCTTAAAAGACCATAAAGTGAAAGCAACTTTCTTTCTCGAAGGGAAGTGGGCTAAAGACAATGTTGATTATGTGAAAATGATTTTAGAACAAGGACATACTATAGGTAACCATGCTTACAATCATCCAGATATGGCTAGATTAAATAGAACAGAGATTATGAATCAAATAAAGGACACAAATGATGTCATTAATGCGATAACAGGTGGGACTCCTAAGTGGTTTGCCCCACCTAGTGGGAGCTTTTCAGAGGAAGTGGTCCTAGTTGCAGATGAGCTACAGATGGATACAATTTTATGGACGGTAGACACGGTAGATTGGAAGAATCCGGCAGTAAATGTTATGATTAATCGAGTGATGGGGAAAATTCACCCAGGTGCAACTATTTTAATGCATCCTACTCCTTCTATTGTTAAAGGACTACCCTCACTAATAACAGAAATTAAAGAGAAAGACTATAAAATAGGTACTATTGACAAATTATTATCTGAAACTCCTTTCGTAAAACACTTCTATTTTTATTTTATACTTATTAGCCATTAATGTAAATTTTATCACTGGTTATTATCTATCAGATAATTTAGATTGTCTCTTTTTAACTCTTATATTATGTATGT
>Ga0115846_100046_pt1 | contig 47304 bp, 46 predicted proteins | sample InSIn5gowninarea_2_FD_83860 | JGI IMG/M metagenome (GOLD analysis project Ga0115846, IMG submission 83860) | reverse complement strand
CATAGGAATCCTCCGGTGCAGGCTCCTCCATGTCATCCATGTCGAACCCATTTATTTGTAGCTGTGGCGGCGCTCCAATAGTTTCTCGTCTCACCATGGGCAGTTTGTGAGGGACTGAAAACTGTGGATGTTCTGTAGGTAGATTGTCCACAGCTTGTTCTCGCAGCGACGGATTTCGTTCGGCGTAGGCCCAGTCGTACGGCTGGTGTTCAACGGTGGACAAGGGGGGATCGTTGTCAATAAGGGCAATATGGTCCTGATTATTCCTTGCGATGTCGTTACTCCCCTCCGCTACTGGTATCGTAGAGCAGACATCAATCTCCTTTCTTGCTTCAGGTGGGATAGCAGAAGATCGACGTCTTGCGTCGTCCACAGTAAGCGAGGCAAAAGGGCTCGAAAGAGATGATAGTTTGTCAGCTTTTGTGGTCGGCAAGGTCGCGGCTGTTCGGACACGTGGCTCAGGACTTCTAGACCTGGCCATATGAATGACTCCTACCGATGGGGATCTTGTGGACATAACGGATGAGAGCCTTCTGGAAGCGTCAAGAGGACCAATCATCCCTGTTAGGTTTTTGGCTGGCTTATGTACTTGTGCTCTCTTCCCTCCCATCTCAATTGCTGTTTCCGGTTGTGCTGCGACCTCCGCTAGTCGGGCAGCTTCACGGATAAGAAGCTCAAGCTTTACAATAGACTCTCGCAAGTTTGTGGCAGCCCGCGTAGTCAACTGGGGAGCAGGTTCGAGCTGTGCGGTGCTATTCTCAGACTCAGAGACCACAATGCTTGGAACGGGTGGAACATCTCCTGTGCTTAGGTGGCGAGGTGGTGGCACATGAGACTGACGCCGTGGTATGCTTTCTAATCCCAGAAATGGCGCCGTCTGATCGAGCGACAGGTTTTGCTCGGATGGCAATGTATGGCTTGTGTAACGCTGCTCAAACCTCGGACTAGGAGTAGAAGCAACGTGAACGGATGGCTTCCGATAATTCATGAGGACAAGCTTGAAAAGGAAAGATAGGAGTTATGGATATAGGATATCTCAACCTGCAAGCAGGACATGGCAGCACCTCACATTTTGTAAATACAGCGCTATTGCGCAGTTGTATCCCAGGGCAGGAGTCCCAGGAAACCTGCCAATGGTGAGCTCCTTCCATGGCTCACACCTACCTGAACGATTGAAACATCAATGGCGAGTCGGACGTGCCTACCAGAGTGAACAAATAAATGGGTTCGACATGGATGACATGGAAGAGCCTGCACCGGAGGATTCCTATGCTCTTCATGTTCCTAGACTAAATCACGAGAGGCACTTTTCAAGCATGTTCGGTATTCGCTCACGTGAAACCAGTGTAAATCTTAACCATGCAGAGGCTGGAACAGAGCACCCAAAGATCGATTTGCATCGCAAGTCTTATGTCGACGTATACAACAAGGGTGAGAATTTTGACGTTCACGATACCTGCCATCACGCTACAGTAGCTCGCAACTGGCCTAGTTCAAGAAAGCGCTTTGCAGCTGTTGTAGCGTGCGTCAACACTGGTTGCATCGGGCTGCTACTCGGCATATACGCAGGCGAGGTTCCTGCCATTCAATATGTCATTGCTGATCCTGGACATTACGCTATTTTGGGGAACGTGGTCATGTATTTGGGTCTGGCCGTCTCCGTTCTCGTCTTCTGGCCCTTGCCTCTGCTGCATGGGCGCAAACCATATGTCATTGCTGCACAACTTGTGGCTCTTGTTCTCCAGCTACCTGAAGGTCTGGCAGTGGCGAACTGGCGCGATCCAGATACGCCACTTTATCGGGCTCTGATACTCGTCGCACGAGGGCTATCTGGTGCTTTCCTTGGCCTAGCAGACATGAACCACAAGGCTACCTTACTCGACGTATTCGGTGCCTCGCTCCAGAGCCAAGATACCTTCTCAGATACGTACGCCGACTACGACGTTCGAAAACATGGCGGAGGCATGGGCTTATGGCTTGGTGTAATCGCCTGGAGTACTGTCGGACCGATCAGCATTGGATTTATGGTAGGGGCATCTATCATCCAAAACGGTGCTTCGGTGTCGTGGGGTTTCTAGGTGTCTCTCATGATAATTATGGTTGCACTACTACTCAATATTCTTGCGCCAGAAGTCCGTCGTTCCGCTTTCCGAAGAACTATTGAAGAATTCATTGGTATAGCTGGAGACTTCAGCCGTGTCACTCGTGGTGAGATTAAGATGCATCTAGATGGTACAGGTCCGTACTGGTGGGGCGAGGAAGTCATGGCTGGCTTCAGGATATGTGGTCACATGATATTACAACCAGGATTCATGATTCTATCTGTCTACGCTGCCTGGGTATATGCTCAGTACAGTCTGGTCTTGATGGTGAGCTTCGGCCAGCGTTGTATATTGTGTGTACTGACGTATTACTAGCTTCTTGGATCACTTGCATCGAACCACTACAAATTCACTCCGGCATATATTGGACTCTGCTCTCTTGCTCTAGCTTTTGGCGCACTACTTGCGGCGCCCTTTCAGAAAGGCTCACTCTTTAGCCGTGATCGCTCACAGGGTCCTCGAACTGACAGCTTTACAATGCAAGAGCGTGCGCGATGGTCATCGCATTCTGTACGACGACTTCTGTTCATGCTCATCCTGCCTCTGTCAGCTAGCGCTTTCGCTGCAACGTCGCGTGGTCCACCAATAACAGTCGTGGTGCCATGCGTTATGGCTGGTCTGGTTGGCTTCTTTACAACAATGGCAACAGCAGAGTGCTACGGTCTTATCATGGAAACCTTTGATACCACAGACTTGCAACCTGGGATGACCGGTCGGCCCCTCCGTGGCTCAGTGGATGAACAATTTCTTTCACAGCGCACAAATTTCTCCTGCTACCCTCGAGTTAGTGCTGGTTTTGTCATCACACAGTGCCTGAGTTATATTCTTGCAGCCGCAGCAACAGCCGTTTGTGGCCGCGTTGTACGTCGGGAAGGCACTCTTTGGGCAACAGCGGGCGTTGCTATAATACTCTTCGCGGTGACGATACTACTGACTCTGGTGCTGGTAAAGTGGAAGAAGGTCCAGATGATACCAGAGGGAGCGGAGAATGACCTAGAGCATCTAAGAAGAGTGGGCACGAGCTGGAGACCAGTGGTTGTGGGACGAGCAAGTGGAAAGTACAGGAGGCTGAACGTTCTCGAGATGGGACGTATGACCAGGTTTTCTGAGATCAGGCAAAGAAATAGGCTGGAGGGTAACCTAAGTGGTGGAGCAAGAAAGTAGACAGTCTCCAAGGTAAGATAGAGTCTCTTCGCAAACCTGGGGATAAACTTAAAAATTCTTTGTCATCATCTCGTACTGCTGCACTCCACTACTCTCAAATGTATGACCTGTTCTTCCTTCGGAATATTGAGGATTACAAACGCGATCATGATGGGGTAGATGGAAATTGGTTCCCGAATGATCCGGGGCTGGAGCTATGTATGGAGTTGGTCGTTGAATTTGTGGATCCGGACGAAGGGAGTGGAGGCGCGTCATATGTAGGAACGTACTACGTATGTATGCAAAGGCCTCGGGAATGCGTTTTCAAGTAGCACAAGTAGCACAGGTGGAAACAACACAAGCAGGGCAACGAGAAGAAGAATGAGGTTTACTGAGGACGTTATTCTGAATTAATTGATGCGCTGCTTTCATAGGTACTATTGGATTATGTCCTTGTGCTAATGTTTTGGGAGTGTCCTCTTTGTGCGCGCCCGCAGAAAATGTCATTACTTTGCTTATTGTGGTTTATGGTTTGTAAGGCCATGGGCTTCATGGCTATGGTGTGCCAGTTGCTAGTAATACATAGGGAAAAAGAGAAAGTTTCTTGGTCGTGGCTGGTTTGATGTTCATCATCATTTGTAGGTGGGGTATCGTATTGGAAATTGGCAGGCGTCGTTGTCAGTCATTGAGTTGTATGTAGTAGTTATAAATCTAGTGACTGAGCTTCAAAAATTGTTTGCCCTGGAGGTCACTGATCTGGTCGCCTGGAACCGATGCTGCTGATACATTGGAGCTGGATCGGCGTGTCTTGTCGATTGGTTGGGCTTCGGGACTTTGAGGTGCGCTGTCGACTACGGCTGAAGTAACTGGATCATCGGTGATGATTGCGGTTTGGTGGTGTTCTGGGATTAGGGAGAGGAATTTGCGGGGTTGTTGTTGAGACATGGCTTTTTTGGTTGGAGTGGTTGTTGGGTTTAGAGATGGTCGTTGATTTGGGATTTATGTAGCGAAGGATTGGGCGATATTGGTGTGCTCGAGGTTGGTATACTCTAATGGGTGGTCCGTGGAGTTGTGAGGGAGACAGCGGTTGGGAAAGTCCTTTGTTTTTATGTGAAGGTCCAAGGTGGAACTGACGACAAAGGCGATGACAATGACGATGGTGATACCGTTTTCAGTCGTACGAGTCAGTGCCTTTGACCCGAGTACAGGACGGAAGTGAGATTGGCTTGCTAGGAGGGAGACCGAGGTGACCACGCCGGTAGCCGATTGGATAGTTTTCAGATAGAGCTTTGACTTCTTCTGGAATGTTTGTCTGGGGAAGGATCGTGTGACGTGTGGCGTGGATGAGGTCAGCTGGTCTTGTGGTCGATCTTTAGTGTAATTGGGTTTTGAGAATTTATCAGTGAAGGAGATCTCAGGTTGGGTTGAACGCTGTGCGAGCAGGACTTGAACGACTTCAATACAGATTTGGTTGCCTCCCTCCCGTGTTATCATACGAGTATTCGTCAGTAATGGTGATATCCGTATCGACGGATTGATCACTTGGCTCGAGTGCACCACGTTGCAAATCCTACGGGAAGATTCGGTCGCTTCGTTGCTCAACAAATCAGTGTTCGAGTGGCATGCATGGTATGAGATTAGGATGCTGGTGATTGCATGAGGCTATCCGAGACGTTATCGAAAGGTGCAGGGCTTGTCGTGGTGCGATGAGCACGTCTGATTGGAGCTTTGCAATGGCGTAATCCGTTACTAAGCGCTTTGATGCTCGCCTGGCTCAAGCTTCGTGTTCGATCCATGGCTTACCATGCGGTGAGGTTGAATAGAGTAAGTGTCTCCTGTAAGGTGAATGAACAGTTGTGTTGCTCGTTAGTGCCTAGTATGAAGGTATGCTTGCTTCTCCAACGCGAGCTAACGCTTCAAGCGTCGAGAAGGAAATCCAAAATTATGGATAAGAGAAGAGTATGGGGGATGCGGACCGCTTCTAGCTCGTTTCGCAACGGAAGTGAACCGACCTTGATGCCTGCAAAATATTTCGAGGGTGTGGATGGGTATGTCCGGTGTCCATCCACTTTGCACGCTTTCTGCATGTATGGTCGATCGCTTTGTGTGGCGGGACACATCAGAATCACCTGTGACATTAGTCTAGCAGCACACGAGGCGGCAGCGACGCTTCTAGAGGTCGCCATCAGGCCGAACGGATCATCCCGACTGTGTCACCGGAAAGGCTTGGTGGTCGTATGGTGCAGTATACTGTACCAGAGCTCGTGATGTGTCCGCTGCATCTCTTCAGTGTGAAGCAAAATCCGTGTTTGCTCTCATCATAGAGGAGGTTGTTCAATTGACACAAGCGGCGCTGGTCAGATTGAGCTACCTGTTGGATTTGACACGGGACGATGCTGGAACAAGAGACCTTGATCCAAATACACAAGATTTGTGTGTGGTGAGCAGTACGAGACAGTAGAAGAAAGTGGCTCAAGTCTTGGCATGCGGTGCCGCAGATAGATTCCACCAAGGACTGCAATTGCTTCTGCCATCTCTGGCCACTTGAACAGCGTTCAACTTACAACACGGCCCTGACAACACCCTCTTTTTTGAGATCTCTCTCTACAGAAGGATTATACTTTCGGAGGATATATTATGTGAGATGATCGTGCACGAAGTAGTCGCACGAAGCTTGGTCAACATGCTTCACACCACCATTTGTGCAAAAGCTCCTAAGCGCTTGGAGTGGATGCCGCCGTTGCTAACCATGAAGCAATAAGCCGTTGAGGATCGTCCAAGTGGTGGAATCACGCCGCAATCACATCTCGATTAATTCTTGGCCATCCTGTCAGAGTGTAAAATTTACCATGTTCACCACGCACGCTCGAAACCACTGTTTAACGCTTCGACACAATCCTCAACATTGTCACGCCCTTGTTCATCCTCTGTGTGCCTCTGAAGTCTATTGCAGTGCTTGTTGAACTCTCTGAGCGCGCGTTACCATGGTTGGGTTGCAATCTATTACGTGGCACTCCTACCCTCCGTTTCTAACTCCTTGGATTGACCAGCTATCTGATGAACGGGAACACATCCAGCTTGAGATATGAGAGGTCGCAGCAATTCTCGTTTACTGATCAAAAGATGAATAGTGTCGCAACACATTTGGGATTGATCATGCTTCAGATGTGATGGAATCGGCTTTGCCATAGCAGAAACTTGCTACAGCACCAAGTCAAGCATGTCGAACGCCACTTTTGCACGTTCCTAGCGGCCCGGCACGATAATGCGTATGGCTCGCCGCACGCGTGTAACAGTTGCCGGACAAGCCTCTTACCTGACGAGGCACATGCTCGTTAACCGGCCCTTACGCGACCAGTGCTTGCATGAGAGTCTTTCGATTTGTTGCTAACAAGGTCATCCAGATATCTTTAGTCTATTTGCCTCAGTTCAGTCGGATGCGAGGTATAATGTATGGACGCTGCCAGTCTATGAAGTGCCCCCGATCCTCCCTCACCTACGATAGCCTCAAACACGAGAATTTATTTACTTCCATCCTTTACTGTCGATATGTGTTCGATCCTCCAAGTCACCTGCCTTGGCTGCAAAGACAAGCACGGAGAGAAGCCGGTTGTAGAGATCTTTATGTCTCGTTGCCCAAAGCGCTGTGGAAAGCCGGAAATCACGAGCAAAACGGTTAGTGGTTCCTGCGTCCAGCATGGACATAGCGATTCACGAGACACAAACAATACGACCGACCGAAGGCAAGTGAGTTCACTTCCATGAGGAAGCAAAACCCTGACAATGTCCTTGATATAGGCTTTGAAAGTCGGCCACGTACCACGTATTTGAGGTCTGCGACCGTTCCACAGCGGAAATGGGACGAGGAGCTTTTTGCACCATCGAGAACGGCTTGTTGTTTTCAAGCCTATACTCCTTTATCGGTGGCCTAACATGCAAGCATATATAACGATATTCCAACGCAACAACTGTTCTCACTGCGACAATTGCGAACATGTTTTGGTGGCAGTATGTGGGCAGACCTCAAGAAAAGGTCTTGTCGGTTTACTATCCACTATTTGCGTTCCAATATTTTTCTGAAAGTCAGTCAAGGTATCCGATATTGAACGGTCCTATCGTTTGGCGCGGCATGGTCTCCACTTTAGTCGCTGTGTATTCCACTCCTGGTGAAGGTCTTATAACGGCCATGATGAGGCGACAATCGGTGTCCCAAGGCCTTTAAAGCGTCACATCGAACATTTAGCTTAACATAATCGTGGCGGGTTAACTACCTAGCAATGCTATGATAAGATAGTAGAGAAGCTTTATGTTCTGCTAAGAATTATACAAACCTGTGATGTAAACACCCGGAGTGAAAGTACACGAATGCCTGGACTGCCATGGTCGCTAGCTTGACCCACAAATTATGTACTTTCTGATTGGCCGAGAAGTCAGTAGTGGAGCGGCCTCCTGTGTACAATATCAACACCAGATTAGCGCACTCCTCCAGGCTTCCGCCAGTATTCTGCCCTCTTCGCTAAGCACTGTCAACCTGCTCGGGAGTAGGCTTGTGTATACCAGCAGATGCGATGTCCGTCGATATAGCGTGGGATTCAATTACAGGGGGTCCAGATGGGGAGGTTCTGGCAGAAAGTATCCGAGCTTTCATCCATGTCAAATTTCAACAGATCACTCTTCCACGCTTCATCAAGTCGGTCCACGTGCATTCATTCGAATTTGGTTCTGTCTGTCCGGAGATCGAGATTAAAGACATTTGCGACCCACTCCCTGACTTCTATGAGGATGAAGAAGACGACGAACTGGACACAGCAGGGCCCTCGAATAACGAGCGTGATACTTCAGCGGCACAAGACAACTCCACCACAAGCGAGACCCATGCGGGTAATCTGTTTGGCCGAGTTGGACCGTTACAGAACGAGCAGCGCCGCACAAACAGCTTGGGGGAATCCGTGTCCGACGATGGCTCCTCGCGTACATATCCTCACGAAGCGCTTCGTAGCACGGCTGAGACTACTTTCGGAGCTTTCGCTCGGAGTGGAACCCCTGGAATACCTGGGGGTACCTCCAATATGGGTTACTTCCATCTCCCTATGACTGGTCTTCCCGGCACTCAAACACCTCTCGCTGCTGTTGCTGGTGGCGGCGCATTTACGGCACATGCATGGCTGCATGATCAGCAATCGCGTCACGCTGGTCTCGTCGGACTCAATCAGGGCGCACCCCACTTGCACGGCCGACACCAGGAGGCATCCTCTACTCGGCCCAGGACTGCAGGAAGCGTGTCATCCCCCGAATTGGGATCACCTTTGCAGCCGTCGTCGCCTACGACACAGCCAGGAGGTCTAACCTCCGCCGAGAAAGTTAGCGATGATCTCTCATCGGAACCCCTTACAGCTCATGCATCTATTCCACCAGAAGATCAGGTATCGCCCTCTGATCTTCAGGTTGTGGCGCGTGTGACATACGATGGAGACGTTTGCATGATGCTTACAGCTGAAATCTTACTAGACTATCCGATGCCTAGCTTTGTCAATATTCCCCTCAAGCTATGCATCACGGGTGTCACATTCGATGGTGTCGCAATCCTCGCTTACATCAAGAGGAAAATGCACTTCTGTTTTCTCGATCCGGAAGATGCAGAAACACTAGTTGGCACCTCAATCGCAGAAGGCAATGCTGAGCCGCACAACGCTGGCAAGAAGAAGACGAGCATTGGAAACTTGCTACAAGAGATCCATGTTGATACAGAGATTGGTCGACAAGAGAGTGGCAAGCAGGTTCTCAAAAACGTTGGGAAGGTAGAACGATTTGTGTTGGAGCAAGTCAGACGCATTTTCGAGGAGGAATTTGTCTTTCCCAGTTTTTGGACCTTTCTCGTATGAGGCACTGGGGACGAGTCTTCAGTCTCGAAGCGTGCAACCTGGTTGTCAATTGACATCGAACGCACAGTGTGAAAGCTGTACGGTGAAGGGTTGAAACATACAGCCATCTTCAAGCATATATCAACACTATAGCGTGCGGAACGACCTCTGCTTGCATGGCATGGCATAAGACCACCTTCAATCCGCTGTCATATCCTCACACGACTAGAGTACTGAAATTCATGTCTGTGGAACGCAGCATACTGGTAGGAAAGCTTCTAACGCTTACTTACCATCTCGAACAAGGATTATTGTTGAACGGTTCGTTGTGAGCGTCACCACCAACTACTCTACAAAGTGGCTCGTGAGCAACATCTTGTTCACGACCTCGAAAGCGCTGCACATGATATAGGTCACAAGTTGCACTGTTGAGGTCGAAGCACCACATGTGGTCACGTGAAACCTAGTAGTGCAGCTGTACCTCACATTTCCGCAAAGACCGCGTCTCCAACGCTTCACCCAACGGCAGCACCCTCTCACCAACGAACAAGCCAGCTGATAGTTGGCACTGGATCACTCAACCATCCATGTGTCTCATCTGGATTCGAGGCTTTTCGTGATATTGACGTCATGCCAATCATCTGATCGTCCAACGAGAAGACGTCCTTGAGGGAGCCTCCTCTGGTCAGGGATACCCGCCGGATTTCAAGAAAAGGCACCATGGTCAATTTGTGATATGAACGCTCGTTGCCTACTTGTCCCATTTCCGATTGTTGTGCAAGCCTTGCAGCGTGTTCATCTTGTGTCACTATGAAGCGACTTTCATCCTTCTTCAAGCGTAGAGCATCTCAAAGAGGCAGCGATTCCGGGAATGCCGCAGCAGCACCTCCAGCTCAACAGCCATTACAGCAGGGCGCTACCCAAGTCTCACAAGCCCCGGCAGTGCATGAGGTGCTCAAAACGAATGCCGCCCAAGGCCCAACGCTGACTGTAGCCTTGCAAAACCAAACCTCGTCGAATACGGTTTTCGCATACATTACTGGCCAGGCAATTGACCAAGGCAATCAATGGGTCCTCTTGCAGTCCGATGCTGTTACCCCGTACTACCCGACTTCGCCAAGTAGCATTATGCAACCTCTTCAGGCGGATTGTGCTATCCGACTGGGGGCACCCGGATCTACCATACAAGCACAAATTCCTCATATCGCAGGAGGCCGCATATGGTTCTCGATCGACCAACCCATTCAATTCTTCCTGAATCCAGGACCAGCACTTGTGGAACCATCGGTGACTAACTCATCAGACCCGAACGCGCAATTGAACTGGGGTTTCGCCGAGTTCACCTGGAATGCTGACCAGCTGTACGCAAACATTAGCTATGTTGACTTTGTCGGCATTCCCATCGCTTTGACCCTGAACACTGTCAGCAGTGGTACACAGCACGTTTCAGGCATGAATCCATCAGGGTTGCAGCAAGTTGCAGATGGACTGCGTCAACAGGCAGCCAGCGACGGTGCAGGTTGGGACCAGTTGATTGTTAATCAAGCAGCATCTGGCCAACTCCTGCGTGTCCTGAGTCCAAATCAAGGAATGGTCGGGAACCCAAATCTGTTCACAAATTATTATGACGGTTATGTGGATCAAGTATTCCAGCGGTATGCAAATGCTCCTTTAACCATTGATACTCAAAGTGGCTCAGGAACTGTGGCATCCCAAGTAGTGGGAGGATCATTCAACTTCGCTGGCTCAGTGTTCTCACGACCCTCAACTCGAGATGTCTTCACCTGCAACTCAGGCCCGTTTACTACTGGTTCAAACGCGCAGACGAATGCCATTATACCCAGGATATCTGCTGCGTTCAACCGTTCGACTTTACTCGTCACCAGCGATTTTCCAGCCCCGCTCAACCTGTATTACCAGAATAGCATCACAAACCATTACTCGAGGATTGTGCACGCGGCCAACTTAGATGGCAAAGGTTATGCTTTTCCTTATGACGACGTTCAACCATCTGGGGGACCTGACCAGTCTGGTGAAGTACATGCAGGCGATCCAACCTTGTTTACTGTTGCTGTAGGCGGTAATAACGCTTACGTTGCGTAACTGAAAAGGTCGCAAGGAACATCTGGCCCATTATTTACTCATCAGCCGTAAACGTGTTTTTTCATATCAAGAAATCTTTTTCGATAAGCGCCCAGATCATTTTGAATACGATAGGTCGTTTGCATCTGCGCTACCATGATCTACTGTCGATGATCAAACAAGACTCCATATTGGTTTAACTGAAACTGCTGGATCGCAGTATCTGCAAAGCCGGATATGGTATAGTCATACAAGGCGTCCGAGGCCGGAATGGGACCGGCCACGCTTGCATTTCCGGCCAGACCAATCATGGCAAAGTCAGAAATTCCGGCCAGACCAATAGCAATAGTCTATGTATACCACCTCCTCCTCAGCATCACAAGGTAAAATGAGCTTTGTCCTCTTCTTGTCACGAGGGGTTGTCTGGGGTGGGCTTCTCCTCCAGTTCACCAAAGCACTTCAGTTGCGCCAAACTTCAAATTGCGTCCTCCTTTTTCGCGAGCTTCTATCTTCTCACTCACATGAAGTCGTGCACCCCTGTAATTGCGCCAAGACTGAGGAATATATGGTCAGCACCCGGGCATATCTGCACGACTGAAGTGGCCGCTCGACATGGGAAGTCAAAAGGTTACTGCTCAGCCCCCATGGTGAAGTTCTGAGGTGGAGAGGGGTTCCTGTCTGTATGTGTAACGAAAATGGGCTTCTCCTATCTCCATTCGTCATTGGCCGGAATTAGAACCGGCCTCGAAGGGTATATCAAAGAGCGGCGGAGGTGCAAAATCTGTCCTCTCTAGTGCAAGCCTTCACTCCATTTCTGTGCCAAGGCCTTCCGAGCAAAGTAGAGACGACCCTCATTTTTCACAAAGCAGAAGCCAACATGCATACCCAAGATGTACCCCCACTGCCATCCTTCTCCGAGCTTTTTCCAAACTTTCATCAGGACCCGGAGTCTCTTCCAAACACCCTGGATCCATTCACAGTCAACTCTACCACGGGTTTCTTGCCTTCAAAGCTTCCCGTCAACGTCCTCCCAGAAGTCTTTCAACCTCTTCAGAAGCTGGTTGAAGAGATGCCAGTTGTCAAACTCGATGGTACTCCAGGTCATCTTGCTACCTACTCGCTTGGCCCCATTGTTGATTCAGGCAAGGCATTGCCGGATCTTACCCACGAGATTGATAAATTAAAAGTCCCCGGCACCAACAAGCTCGACCTACATATCGTGACGGCACTCTTTCGAGATTATTCCTTCCTCGCCTCGGCATACCTCCTCGAGCCCTGTTGGCAAACACGGAATGCCTATGTATCTCAGCCATCATCCAAGTCTACACTAGGCAAGCAAACAGATGGGTCAGAAGAATACGGCCTGGGTCGTTCTCGCCTTCCAGCACCCATAGCTCGACCTCTAGTCAAACTCGCCGAAATCCTCCAGATCCCACCCTTCATGTCCTACGCTGCTTCATACGCATTGTACAACTACAAGCTTATCAACCCCGACGAGCCCGACACCATATCCGACTACTCAAACCTCCGCCTAATCCGAGCCTGCGAACGCGGCCTCGACCCTACCTCCTCCGAAGCGGGCTTCATCCTAACGCACATCCACATGGCCACCCAAACCGGCCCCCTCCTCTCCGGCGTCATCGACACTCTGGAACAAATATCCACCCTCCGGGCATCCACCCCATCCCACCCCAACACCACCACCAACCAACTCAAAGCCGCAATGTCCCAAATCCTAACCACCATGCAAGTCATAGAAACAAACATGGACAGAATGTGGTCCAACTCCCGCCCAACCGACTACGCCACATACCGCACCTTCATCTTCGGCATTACCTCCCAACCGCTATTCCCTAACGGCGTAATCTACGAAGGCTGCTTCGACAACAAACCCGCTGATTTCCGCGGTGAATCCGGCGCAAACGACAGTATCATTCCGCTGCTTGACAATCTGTGCCAGGTGCCTATGCCCGTCAACCCACTCACCACTATCCTGCGCGACTTTAGGAACTACAGGCCTGAATCGCAGCGCGCGATCCTCGCGTGGACAGAGTCGAAAGCTACGGAACTCAAGACCAGAGAGTTCTTCACTACCGCCGGCGCGGCCACCACGACTGATGGGTCCAAGCCGGATCTAGAGATTGCGGTGCTGTATCTTAGGTTGTTGGATCATATCCGCTCCTTCCGCTGGCGCCACTGGCAGTTCGCGCGCGAATACATCATCAAGCGCACGCGCTACCCCGTCGCGACAGGCGGCAGTCCAATCGTCACATGGCTGCCTAACCAACTCAGTGCTGTACTTGGTCTGATGGAAGAGGTTTTTGAAGACAGTGGGTTGAGGGCTGCTGTTGAGTTGGATGGGAAGGGAGGGTTGGAAAGGGGGGATGTGCATGTTGTGAGGGAGATTATGGAGGTTGTGGAGGGGCAGAGGGGGAAGTTGGTGAGGGAGGTTGAGAGGTATTGTGCTGAGAGGGGGGTTTGAATTTGAAGGGGTTTGGGTAGTGGGTACGTTGCTTGGGGTGGTTAGGACTGGTTGAAGGGGGGATGTTGTTACGAATGTCTGCTGTTTAGGATAATCAAAGGCCATTATATACGTATGGTATCTATGGACAGTGCAGTTATGAAGATGAATTCATTAATGACAATGCAAGATACGACACTACCTACATATGTCGATGAACGAGTAGTGGGAAATAACTGCTAGTGGTAGACGGAACAACAGCTACCTATATGTACCTATGTAATCAGGACCTTGGTATTTAGATGGGTAGTCACATAACTCGCGCTATATACCTAGTTCCTCACGGCTTCAGGGTAGGTCCCACTGGTCTGTACAGTTATCTCACCGTGCAACCGACACTCTCGAATCATACCTTTGTACGTTTTCGGAGGCTTGGGGACACAAGTCAAGAACGGGCCGGTCATTGACTGAGATAAGGGGCACGAACCACTGGGACCCACCCTGAGCCGTACTATAGCCTCGTAGCTAACATCTCCAGCAACTCATCTCCAGACACTCCCTATATATCCCACGATACTATACCGTTCTTTCGCAATCGACCATAGGTTGCGGAAAATAGAGGCTCCCGTTCGATCACCTGTACTCAAGCCGCAGGCCGACTGGCTAGTAGTTGGGTGGGTGACCACCAGCGAATCCCAGCTGTTGATTGTTTTTTTGTTTTTTTTTTCTGGTTCACCAGTTTGCTGTTTTTTGCTTCACGGCTTCCTTAACTGCTTGTTGCTTTCTTCTTCCTGGTGTGTGCCACCGGTCTTTCTGTCTTGCTGTCTGAGAAGGTTGAATAGGGGTTTTCTTCTCTTCGGGTCTTGGAAGGTGATTTCAACTCAATGGAGCATGATAGAGAACTTCTTACATGACAATGAAATGAATTTTGAAGGTGCTGCTTTCTCTCTCTAGCTTAATTTAACCTCATTCTTGACAAGGCGCAACCGGACTCTGAGTTGGTTTGCGTTCTCTTCCATAGTGGCAACGCTCGTTGATAATGAAGGCTGTACACCTGCCCTTGTGAGGGTATCCGCATCTAAACCATGGTAAAGTACTGGTAGGCAACTTGACCTCCATACCCCGATATCGAGATGTTTCTGTGCCTGTCTCGTCCTGATTATTGCATAGATGAGAAATACGTTGGAGAAAAGTACTGTGATGGCTGGCAGCACTATCCACGGCCAAACGATGCGTACAAATGGTACGTTTCGTGATGCTGAGCCGGCATAAGCGGGGATTGTATAGTTTGGCCTAGGATCAGTTTCGCTGGGGTGGTTGTAATCCGCCATCACGTATGGTGATGGGTTTCGTCGGATGCTGGAGGTCATTAGGGAGCTGACGCTGTCGATTAGTGCAGCCATATCTGGCGTGTTGTATAGTCTTTGCATGATGTCGGAAGAGAAGAGTAGTCCTTCCTCATACCCATGCTCGCTTGTGGTTACATTGCCTTGCAATAGTGGAGGTATTATCTTCCTCATGGCGAGGAAGGCTTTGATGCTGACGTTGAAGTCCATTCCTGCGCTGGATCCGTTCATGCCTTGTGTGTCGATCTTGATGTCGTCGTAGTAGCTCCAATTTCCGGTGCCAGCACCATCGGCGATGGTCTGGTTGTTTGTGATGGATCTCGGGGCAATGTATGTCCAATTTTGAGCCACGGTCTGATTCAGGAGATTGTTCTCGACTTTACTCTCATATTCTTGGACACATAAATACAGAGCACACTCTCCAGCCGTGGCGTGACTACCTATAGTGTTTGTTGTGTTGATGTATGCGAATGCAGCGATGATTGGCCCTGAATCATTGAATGACACCGTTTTGGACGCATCATCTGTAGCCGTCACATTCATGGCAACCAGGGATCCAACCTCAGGACCTCCTTGTGGGAGGCGATACGCCTCAACGCCGTACTCCAAGAATTCAATAACCTCTGATGTTAGATTGTGGCATTCTCCGCACACTGCAAGAGATGGTGTTGGAGGATAAGTACAGTTGCTTGTAGAGCAGCTGAACAAGTCTTGAACTGGCAGCCTGGTAGTGTATAAAGAGACGTAGATAGCTGCAGACATGTCCGGGTCTAGACCCTCTGGTTCGATGGACCCCTGGTGTTCTGCTAGTTGGCTATAAGAGTCATATCTCTGACTCCGTAGCAACGAATTGTTGACAGACGTTGAAATAACAGAATCCTGGTATTGGTTCTGGATGAGTTGCTGCACAAATGTGTCCACACCGAAGCTGAGAAAGTAGAACAGAGCAGCAAGTGCAGTGACTTCCCTTGGATGCATCAACAGGGATTTCTTTTTCCGGGATCAAAATGCTCACCTCCAAAACCTTTTTCGCATATGCCAACATAGCCTAAGGGCACTCAGACCTCCTCTGCTCGCGCCATCATACACATCAAAGTCTGTCAACGGGCGTTCATTCCGTGCGAATGCTATCCATTTGAATTGGCTCATGCATTCCATTAGTGGTGTCAGAAGAGCTCCTTTCATAATAGTGGTGATCAACGCGATCACAGCATTTAGTGTGATGCCCCACCTCATTTCAGGCTGAGGCTTTCCATCCAACACGGCCAGAACAATGACTATGCTTAACAGGCAGAGTGTACCAAGGAGTCCAGATAGGATTTCCCAGGCCCACCAATCATCAAAATATCGAGAATAGATGGATGATTTATGTTTACCGCCTTGAGACGGTATTGAGCTATTGCTTATGGCGGGTTGGGAACCCTGAACTGCTGGAATATTGGGAGGAACATTAGATGGAGCTGTGGGTGCATTACCTCCGACGTCTGGCGTACATCATTTAGCAACCTTGACTTGACAATGTGCACAGAGACTTACTATTGTTGCCAGTCTGAGAGACACTGTTGGGGACATTCTGCTGAAAGGGAGATCCAGGTCTTGACCCAATCACTGTTGGAGTCGATGGTGGTGAAGTACCCACGTTACCAGCAGCATGAACATGCGGAAGGCTAGTTGTCGAAGCGATGGACGACAACGATGAAGCCGTACTTCGAACACTAGACAGGCGATGAGCCATTTAAATTCCCGGTGCAACGATTTTGTCTCTTCACTGAAGTGGAAGTATGACGAGAAGTCGACTTATTGCTGTTTGAGAAAGTAGTGAAGATATGCATGAAGGCTGAGTCGTCTTGCAGGCTTCACTGTCCTTGTGTTCGGGGCCATAATTAGTAACAACGCCTTGCATAAGGCAAGAACCGCTAAGTGGTCAATTATTGGGTCTGCATGAGTAGCTCCAAGACTTTCGCCCTTGGTATTCAGCCCAAGGCTCTTACTCTTAAGACATGCTGAGGGTGAGCTGGAGCGACAATACCTAGATTCTAAGGAGCCATAAGGCTGTTGGAGGTTCGGTCCTCCTTGGCGTTCGTGTAATGCTCAGTCGATTCCGGCCACTGTAAAGAAGACAGACTTCCGCGTCAACATGCTACACCTCAACATTCTTATCGAGCAGCCGTGTCAAAAACATGATGCAGCATCAAGTAAATTTGTAGCGATCAGCATCCTAAGCAAAGTCCTGCTTTCTGGATATGATGGCTGTTTTAACAATTTGATGGAGCATAGTAGATACTGTAGGTGTTAAGGTTAGAGGTTATGATGGAAGAACCACTCTTTATGCTGTTCGAGCCTAGCGTCCATGCGGCAACGAGTTTAGGAACATTGGTATTCCGCCGCAACGAGCTAAGTAGATCAGCCGTGCACCTTTATGCATAGTAAAGATCGTTAAACGCTTTCTTGAACTTGGTACAAAGCTGCGAGTTACTGATCCTTTAAGCTTCCAATTTTCGTCTTATTAGTCGCCCAACTCTCTCAATTTGCTTGTTCATAATGGTACAGTTGCAAGACTGAGCTACCTGCAGGGCCTATACTAACAAGTGAGCAGTCCGCACAGAATTCTGCTGGCATACAGACGCTGCTCGATGTATGGTCGATTTAGTCATTTCACTGGACGTACTAACTGGCATAGGCCGAGAAAGAAGCACAGAAGATAGTCCAGAAAGGTATGACGTCCGTATACGTCCTTCCACATCTTATGCTAACTGAGTTGCGCAGCCAGAGAATGTATGCTACGACTCCCCCTTCGATGGACACAGTGACGCTTACGACCTTTCTTATAGACAGAACAAAACGGGTAAAGGACGCAAAAACTGAGGCCCAAAAAGAGATCGACGAGTACCGACAGAAGAAGGAAGAGGAGTTCAAGAAATACGAATCCGAGGTACTTAGTTGCTGTGTACCAAGCTCAACCTTGTGCTAACTGTAGCAGCAACAAAGTGGCAACAAGCAAGCAGAGGAGGATGCTAACAAGGAGGCCGAAGTCAGATTGAAAGAGATTGAGAAGGCCGGCGACGAGAAAGGGAACCAAGTAGTGGAGGATCTGATCAGGGCCGTGACTACACCACATCCAGAAGTGCCTGATAAGATACAAAAGGAGGACTAGTCAATTTCCGAGACATGAGAGTTTGCAAAATCTATCAGTGTTCGAGTATCTGAGCAGGTTAGCCTGCTGTTCCTCCGCCAATTGAGTCTGAGCGCTTCTCAGACCAGCATCAGGAAGAAAGCGAGGCGGTGCTGATGGCGGTACAAGAGAATTGATCGCCAATTCTATGGACAATGACAGTATTCTACGGTATGCGTATTGCACTGAAACCATTATCGGCCGTCTGTTCATAGAATACGATAGACACATGGTGTAGCGAAAGCAACTGGTATCGTTAGAACTACAAGTGGGTCATGACGAAATCACGAGGCAGTTCAATAATAAATACGTTTCGTCTGCAACAACCACGCGTCAGTCTATCACCGTGTTTACACCTCGTCCTCCTTCTACCTCTTAATCATGAACTTTGTCCTTTGACATAAAAATTGTAGTATGCGATGGCAACTGGCAGCCTCGCGCCTTACTGCTGCCCGTCGTCTTCATGATGCACAGGCCGTGCGTTGCTTCAGCCATCATGCAGCACACCTGAGCAGCAAACCATCATCTCCAGATGGCACGGAGGAGAAGCCTATGGATCCTGGAATGTCGGAGCTGGGTCGCACCATCAAGGACGACTTTGCCAAGTTCCAAGAAAAGTACGACACACCGAAGCACCCTATCGTTCTTGCGCATGGGTTGATGGGCTTCGATGAGCTGCGGTTAGTAGGCAATCTTCTTCCCGGACTTCAGTACTGGCGGGGGGTCATCAAGGCTATGCGTCAGAACAACATTGAGGTCATCACTACTGCTGTGCCATCTACGGGGAGTATTGAGGAGCGCGCTCATGTCCTGCACGAGCAGATCAAGACAAAAGCTGCTGGGAAGGATGTGAACATTATTGCGCACAGTATGGGAGGGTTGGATGCCAGGTGTTTAATCAGTAAGTTCCTCATCTTCCATTCCGATTGCAGATGGCGAAGCAAGGGTTCGTTGTTCCATCTGAGTACTCTCCGTGTTCGTGCATAAGCATAGACGGCTTATGAAAACGCCAATGGAGGTGGTTAGTTCGTCAACAACGGCACGACGTTGGAGCACTCGAAACAACCATCGAGACACCATTATGCATTCAAACTGACACACACTAGGCAAGATCCAACCGCAATCCTTCCAAATCAAATCATTGACCACTGTCGCGACACCACATCGTGGCTCTTCGGCTGCTGATATCGTCCTCCGCGAGATTGGTCCCGATTACCTCCCTCGTCTCTACGCCCTCCTAGCACGAATGCACATTGGCACGGGCGCCTTCTCCCAACTCACACGCAAGTACGTCTGTGAGGAGTTTAATCCGCGCTGCATTGACAATCCTTCTGTCAAGTATTTCAGTTACGGAGCCAGTGCTCAGCCGCATATATTCAGCGTCTTCCGTATCAGCCATGACCTTATGTATGAACTGGAAGGGCCGAACGATGGATTGGTGTCCGTGGCAAGCAGCAAATGGCCAGGAACACACGATGACGATGGATACAAGGGCACGTTGATGGGCGTCACGCATCTTGATTTGATTAACTGGACGAACCGAATCAAACATTTTGCTGCACGGATGCGTCTAATTCACCAGGACTTCGACGCGATTGCATTCTACTTACACATTGCTGATATGCTGGCTAAGGAAGGACTTTAGCGGCGTTGTTGGTAGGATATGTCTCGGCATTTAGCAGTGTCGGATTAAAGGAGGACACTGTCAGGTTGCTCATCGATTTGAAGGGGCGGTATTGGATGCGGATGGTATAGGACAGCAGTGATACACGATTAGAAGAGTACGCAAATGTCTTGAAATACAAAATGATGCCGAACGTCAACTCCCCTGATCAGATTTACAATTGTCGTTGGAATACCTTTAAGATTTTCACAGCCAAATCGTCCCAGTAGCTCATATGATTTGTTGTTTACCCATGTCTAGCATTTGATGATCTCTCATGACTTTTCACAATTTCGTCAAGCTGAGGACAAGGATATTCTGAAGTGAGATTGTTGTCAGTCTGTAGCCACAAATGTAAACGCTCAAAAACGCGCTATATTGTATCACGTGAGTGTCACTCGGTGAGGCGCACTTCGAGATTATTCAATCGCAGCCGTGATCTGCTGTCCTGCCATCCTTCCTCTACATTCCACACTGTCTGGTCATCACATCCAATATTCATACCCAACGGTGTACAGACGTAGTGTCGCGTTGTGTAAGCGTCCTGAAGTCTTAGTTGACATCTCAGAACAGAGCGGCGACACATGAGCTGCGACTCGCGATTGTGAATAGACGATTCCTCTCACATTTACTCTTCCTTCCTTCCTCTTTCGACTTAGCATTGCGATCGCACGGCAAAGAGCAAGATGGCTGAATACGATATGTCCCAAACCTACACGAATGGCGATTATGCGGAAAACGGATATGAAGAAGCACCAGAGGAATTAAAGGAGGACGACTGCTGGGAGGTCGTAACCTCTTTCTTCCACCAAAAAAACTTGTGTTCTTTGCAAATTGACTCCTTCAATGATTTCATGCAACATCACATTCAAGATCTGATACGCGAAAAAGGTGCTGTCACAATTGATCAAAACGAAGTAGCAGTCGATGAAGATGATCCAAATCCCATCCGAATAAAACGACACGAAGTCAAATTCGGAGTTATCACGTTGTCTAGACCGCAAGCCACCGAAGGCGATGGCACAACTGGTGATATCATGCCTCACGAAGCCAGACTGAGAAGTCTAACTTACGCCAGTCCTGTCTATTGTCAAATGGTTCGTAGAACATATTGCGCCAAATCGAGGCCGTGGGACTCAAGCGGAGATGAGGACGGCGTAGTAGGAGATGATGGTCAGACCCTGTACTGGCGGCAGAGCGATGCGCCTGAGGACAATGAAGATGGAGGGGAAGTCTTCATTGGCAAAGTGCCTGTCATGGTCAAGAGCTCGGCTTGTCACCTAATTGATACCGACAAATTCCACGGCGATACCGAACTGTATGCTTGGGGCGAATGCCCTTACGATCAAGGTGGCTACTTCATTATCAATGGATCTGAGAAAGTCTTGATCGCTCAAGAACGAAGTGCTGGCAATATCGTTCAGGTCTTCCAAAAAACAGGTTCCCCTTTCTCACATCTTGCTGAGATACGAAGCGTTGTCGACAAGGGCAACCGTATCATGTCTCAAACCACGGTCAAGCTCTATCGTCGAGGTGATGGACCAGATGGCACAAAACTTGACCATCCAATTCGAGTCCAGCTACCATATGTCAAACAAGACATCCCTCTCACAGTCGTCTTCCGTGCCCTCGAAGTCGTCTCCGACGCTGATATTATCGAAAAAATATGTTTCGATCAGAAAGATAAGGAAATGATTGATATGCTCATGGGTTCTATCGCTGAAGGTCAGGTTATCCAAAGTACTGATGTTGCTCGAGACTACATCGCGCGAAGAAGTAACAATACCAATCTACGACAAGCGGATCGACAGAAGCAGGCGATCGATATCTTGCAAAAAGAGTGGTTGCCGCACATTGGCCAGACTGAAGATTGCAGAATCAAGAAGGCATATTTCCTAGGTTACATGGTTGCGAGAATGCTCCGGTGTGCTCTTGGCCGAACAGAGCCAGATGATCGTGATCATCTGGGCAAAAAGCGAATAGATTTGCCTGGTCCATTGATGTCGACCTTGTTTCGCCAGCAGCTAGACAAGGCCACGAAGGACTTTGGCAAATACATGGAGCGCAGAATTATCTCTGGTCAACCTATCTCCATCAAGGCTGGATGGAAACCCGCCATTATCACGAACGGTCTCAAGTACTCTCTCGCCACAGGAAATTGGGGTGACCAGAAGAAGCTTGACAAAGCAAAAGCTGGTGTTTCCCAGGTGTTGAGTAGATACACCTTCGCCGCGACATTATCTCACATGCGTCGAACTAACGCTCCTATCGGACGTGAAGGCAAGATCGCGAAACCTCGTCAGCTACACAATACGCACTGGGGTTATGTTTGTCCGGCCGAAACTCCAGAAGGTCAAGCTTGTGGTTTGGTGAAGAATATCGCATTGATGTCCATGGTATCATCTGGGCGAGACACAGCACCCTTGATGGAATACGTGATAGCCAAAGGAGATGTGATACCTATCGAAGAATGGGAACCGCGAATAGAACCCTTGGTCACCAAAGTCTTTGCAAATGGTATTTGGTTTGCTGTCGTCAAAGGTGATCCCCGATTCTTGGTTGATGATTTCAAACGACTTCGACGAAACACGACCATCGAATGGGATTTCAGCTTGGTATGGGACATTCGAGAAAGAGAATTCAAGATTTCTGCAGACGTGGGTAGAATTGTACGTCCACTGTTTGTGGTCGAGACAAATCCTACGAGTCCAAACTTTGGCAATCTTGTCATCAAGAGGGAGCAGATCGACCGTCTCAGTGCAGACAACTTCTACAACGAAAACCCTGACGATTTGAAGCCTCTTGAATATAAAAAATACAACTGGTTCAATCTCCAGGCTGAGGGTATCATTGAGTATCTCGATGCCGAGGAAGAGGAGCAAGCTTTGATCATCATGAGCCCCGAAGCTCTGGCTGACTTCCACGCGAAACAAGCAGGCTACGAGTTTGAGGTCGAAGATGATCCTCTGCGTCGCCAGGAAGTTCCTTTGGCTCCACATGCACAGACTTTCACGCATTGTGAGATCCATCCAAGTATGATCCTCGGTGTTTGTGCCAGCATTATTCCGTTCCCTGACCACAACCAATCTCCTCGTAACACCTACCAATCTGCTATGGGTAAGCAAGCTATGGGTATTTTCCTGACCAACTTCGGCCAGCGTATGGAGACCATGGCAAACATTCTCTACTACCCGCAGAAGCCTTTGGCTCGAACCCAAGCCATGAACTATCTCAAGTTCCGTGAACTACCAGCTGGACAGAACGCAATCGTTGCAATTGCAACGTATTCAGGCTACAACCAAGAAGATTCCGTGATTATGAATCAGAGTTCTATTGATCGTGGTCTATTCCGTTCTCTCTTCTACCGGGTGTATCAAGAGTCGGAGAAGCTAGTGGGACAAAATGTGCTTGAAAAGTTTGAGAAGCCATCTCGAAAGGATACACTACGGTTGAAACATGGCACCTACGACAAACTCGACGAGGATGGTATTATCTCACCGGGTGTTCGAGTTGTTGGGGAAGATATCATTATGGGCAAGACTGCTCCCATGGCACCAGATGCTGAAGAGCTAGGTCAGCGACAGAAGACTCACGTCAAACGTGACGCCTCAATACCACTTCGATCTACTGAATCGGGTGTAGTTGACGAGGTTATGCTTACACAAAATGCAGACATGCAGAGAATGGTCAAGGTTCGAGTACGGACTACGAAGGTGCCACAAATCGGAGACAAATTCGCATCGCGACATGGACAAAAAGGTACGATTGGTATCACTTATCGCCAGGAAGACATGCCGTTCACTCGGGAGGGTGTCACGCCGGATTTGATCATCAATCCTCATGCCATCCCATCTCGTATGACAATTGCTCATTTGATTGAGTGTCTCCTATCCAAAGTCGCCAGTATACGTGGAGAAGAAGGTGACGCAACACCATTCACCAGCGTCACTGTTACACAAATATCTGAAATCCTACGTAACATGGGCTATCATAGTCGAGGCTTCGAAGTCATGTACAACGGCCACACTGGCAGGAAACTTGTGACACAGGTTTTCTTTGGACCAACGTATTACCAGCGTCTGCGCCACATGGTGGACGACAAAATTCATTCTCGTGCTCGAGGCCCTACGCAGATCTTGACTCGACAGCCTGTGGAAGGTCGTGCACGAGACGGTGGTCTTCGTTTTGGAGAGATGGAACGTGATTGCATGATAGCACACGGTGCCAGTAATTTCCTCAAGGAGAGGTTGTTCGACGTGTCCGATCCGTTCCGAGTTCACGTCTGCGACATCTGTGGTCTGATGACTGTGATTGCGAAGCTGAAGAAGAACACTTTTGAGTGCAAAAACTGTAACAACAAAAACAAGATCTCACAGGTTTATCTGCCTTATGCTGCCAAGTTGCTATTCCAGGAACTTTGGAGTATGAACATTGCAGCGAGGTTGTACACCAAGAAAGGTAGTTAGATTCGCGGCAGAATATGACTAGCATGGGAAGGAGTGGTGTTGAAAGGATATCTTTTTGCTCGACGCTGGTTGCGTTCAGGCTTGTAAAACGAGACGCGGGATGCTTTGAGCGAATGCACTTGCATTCGAGCCTGCCTTTGATGCAACAACTTGATTCACTTAGAAGTGTTTATGGCTGCTGCCAGAAAAGTATAGAATACAGTGCAGTATGTCTTGATTGAGGAGCTCATCGAGAATGCCTGTTCGCATTTCTCAATTTAATAATACCACGTCTAATAGATCATTGTTATTATTATCATTCACTCTCCACAATGTTTTGTCTTGATACTTACATTCAAAGTCCATGGTAAGGTGTCCTTGTGAATCCACAAGCAGAACCCGCTTAGCATCAAGTAGATGTACCTACCTTTCTACATCAGCGAACCAGGCTCTCGGCGCTTACAGTGTCTCCAAGTGTTTACCGTAAATGTTGCGAAGCGCTTACAGTCCAAGCGACCTCAAACACGAATGGTCTTGGCGTTTCAAAAGCTGCTTGATCCACCACAGCTGCTTTCTCTGTCTGAAACAGAACACCATCATCTTCTGGCCACTCGAATATTTACATTCTGGCGTCTTTCTGAATCAGTCGGATCCTGCACGGAACTATGGGTTGGTGATCGTTGGTGAGGTGTTGCGTGTCTGAGCTTGAGACGCTGGCTGGGCACTGTATGCGCTCGCTTGTCTTGTCGGTTGGTGAGAGTACGGTATGAAACAGGCAGAAACAGGTAGCTCGGTGTGAATGATGGATGAGATGTTGTGGCAGTGTGGATAGGTAGGTAGCTATTCAAAGTACCTCAGGCACTTGTGTTGGGATGAGGGAGGTATAAGACCTTGTGTTGCTGTGAGTTGCAGTTTGGACTTTTTGCTGTGTACCACCACCAGCACTGATATCTGTTTACTGTCTGTTACCTTAGCAATTTCTCTCCTTTAGAGTCTATTCAGCGGTTTCGTTTGAATTGTTTCATATTGCGTCAGCGACAGCATCAGCATCTTCACCATCAGCATTATACAGCTCTTGACGAGCATATTCAAAACTCTCTCTCTATATCACATTCCTCGGGCGACCCAGTCCTATCCGTGTTGATAGCACGAACTTCATTCAGCTCAGACAGCACCTCAACTATCGAATCTACCTACCTTCCTTTATACCCAGTTTGAAAATGTTGGGTAACCAAGGCGCCTTGGGCGCAACATTCGTTCTTTGCCGTGCCGCACAAGCAGCGTCCATGATTGCCGTCATTGGCATGACTTCCAACTTCATTTCAGAAATGGTTACTGCAGGTGTTGGACCTACATCAGTGCTGGTGGGCACGCTCTCTATTGTAAGCAAGACCTGCCTGCACGCTATGCATTTCACTACTAACATTACATCACCAGATCTGCCTTGCTGCGCTGTACTGCGCCATCACAGTCATTCTCTTCCTCGACAACCTCCTTCCTTACCTGATCAACAGCATCATCGACACACTCTTTCTGATCGCGTTGATCGTCGTCGCATCGGTCGTCGGCAAGCCACTCTCTTACCTGAATTGCAATGTCATTGGGAAACTTGACAGCAGCGCGTCGAGTGCATTATCTTTTGCTTCGGCGCTGAGTGACAGTCTTGTCAATGAGGGGGGGAAGATCAATTATGCGAATTGGATTGGGACGAGTAAGGCTACTTGTCTTGAGATGAAGAGTATTTGGGGGTTGAGTATTGCTCTTTGTGTGCTGTTCTTCTTGTCGGCTGTTAGCACTGTTTGCTTATGGAAGAGGGCTAAGACTGGAGTTGTTGGGAAGAGCGAGGCTTAGACGAGTTAGGAGATGTTATGAAAAGTACATGTGCTGTAGATACCATTACGGTGTCAGGTATTGTTGGGAATGGTAATAAAAGGCATCAGGAATGCTCGTGCTGGTGGGTCAGGGCTGGTGTTAGGTCATACTAGTATGTGGATAGAAATCGCCAGCCGTGCTGTTCTCTCGGAGATAGATCGCAACAAGCACACTTCCAAGAATGCGAGGGGTTTCTTCCATGTAGAAGCTTAAAGACGGTCTGTGATATTGCTCAACGTGTTGGGCACCTTATTGCACCCACTTCCACCCACATTTTGTGGGTCACGAAATATCCTACACCGACCATGCGAACGTTACATTTCTACATCTTGATGGGGAATCTATCAACAGCATGTGAACTGCCATAAATGTGAGGGAAATTAGAGCACTACTTTCATCAATTTTACCGGACACCAACAATCTGAACCTTTCTGCGTGGCTGATTAGTGTTTGCTGCAAACCAGCGAGAAGGTGATGAGATTGAACAATGCATCCCTGCAATAGAACACCGCTGGGTGGATCGTGTAAACTTCTACCCACGCAGCATGCAACGACGTTTCATCAGTAATACTGCATCTGACCGATATCCCAGCATCATGGTTCCGGATCAGCAGAAGGCGTCATTTGACATCCTGGAGAGACGGAATTCTGGCACGCTAACCATGCAGCCGAAGACTCGCCTCGCGAGCCATCTCTAAGCTTGACCGCACGAGCTTTAGCTGTGCTGGTCGTGGAACCAACCTGCCGGATTCTGGCTTGGATCAGGATGCGCTGTTCTTCACCAGCAGATAACGAATACATTCCTTGTTTGGTCATACTCTAGCGATGCTCTGTTCTAGAACGAAGCTGAATAACCCCAGCTAAGTTTCCGATATTCAGCTTGCAGACTAGACAGCAACCGTTCCGAAACCTTGTATGATTCTCATGACAGTATGGTCGACTCGTCCCTTCGCTCGATTACCATACACAAACATGACAGGTTACACAAGGAACGTGGACTGGAGCTGCATGGTATTTTCTCCACCGAGTTGATCCAAGAACTACACAGAACTGTTTCCGAGATCTGCTAAAACTTGTCAACCCTCTGACCGGACTACGAGAGGTCCAAGACTCTGGCTCATCTAACAGCTGCCTACTCATACCTTGGCATGTCCAGCTCATCCAAATCACGAGCTCCCTATAGGGCCGAGCCCCGAACGGGCACTAAACAATGGATTAACGCCATGGGCACTGCCGATGCATCTCCACCATACACCTAGACATTCTCAGTTCTTCTTGCGAAAAGGGAAGCTCATCGCACATCTTCTTACGAACATACTCAGTAACTGTGCGTTCCCAGTCCGTACGTATCTAGCTAGGATTAGCGATAATTTTTATCGTTTGTGTCCGTTGTCAAAGCGAGCCTCGCATCTGCCGAGTTTCCACTTGATCAGCAAGGGTGTCGAACCTTAGTTGGAACAACTCTACTGTATATCGTCCACACATTGCCAGAACATTTCCACGCCAATCCAAGTTTTGACATAGGCGAGCTTGCCTTGATGGGTTTTTGCCTCGACTGATCCACCTGTTTAGCCAGTTGTTGATGGTCATCACTAGGACTTCTCCACCAGCTCATGCCTTCATTTACATCTCATCATTAGGAGGGGACTCGATCCCTCCTACACCATGACACATATCGATTTCCTTCCTTTGATAGCACTATAAGGATACGTTGACGCAAGACTACGTGATTCCAGTAAATCTGACCCGACTATCGAGCATGTTCGACAGCATGCTATAACCTTACCAATCGCTACGACCAACACGACATGTCTGGATATCCCGGGTCCAGCCCTCCTCTAGAGGATGAAGAACTAGACATCAGTTCTGCCTATTCCCTTGCCTCGACCGCCGAGGACCTTGTGCTCGAACATGGTCGTCGATATCCCAACTATCGATACGGTTCATCCCCATTTCCTCGAGGCGATAGAATCGCTGAGGAGAACGAGTTTGCTCTATACAATCTACTGTTCGCTCTGTTCAAAGGCCGGCTATTTCTGGCACCTGTAGAACAGCCCAAGAACATCCTTGATGTTAGATGCGGTCAAGCTGGGCTATGGGCCAAGAATATGGCCGATACATTCCCCGATGCACAGGTCACTGCTATGGATCTGACGTTACCTAGGCCCGAGAGCCATCCGAACCTGGAATTCTATCTTCAGAGCCTCAACGACGAGTGGATACTTGATGAAGTGCTTCAAGCACATGGCAAGTTCGATTTCATCTTTGGTAAATCACTATTTGGTTCAAGCCAAGATTTCCCTCTTTTCTACAAACGCTGTTTTGAGTACGTTTGTGCCTCCTTTCCATACCTGTATATGTCAACGTTACATGATATCGATAAATCGTTCTTTGAAGGTATCATGGCACGCAACTAACAGTTATACAGACATCTTGAGCCTGGTGGCTACTTCGAACAATGCGAGATTGTCCCTTACCCATCCTGCGATGATGGACACTACCGAGAAGACAGCATTATACGACAATTAAACCATCTAGTACCAGTCGTCGAAAAAACTTTCAATACTGACTATAATATTGGAGTTAACATGAAGAGATTAGTTGAGGAAGCAGGGTTCGTTGATGTCCAGGAAATAAGAATAAACATGCCATGGTCACCTTGGCATCCGGTCGGCACACATGAACATGAAGTTGGCAGGTTACACCACAGATTTTATGAGACTGGTATTCAGGGCTGGATGCTAGCACCGCTGTGCAAGTTTTACAATGTAGGACTGTCCGAAACGTGATGTGAATGATTGCTGACCTGCCCTAGTTCAAACCAGAGCGAGTGAATACCATGTGTGAGGCTGCCATCATTGAGCTTGGAAAAAATGACCAGCACTTTTACTCGGATTCGTATGTTATCAATCTATGATTCTGAGCTATGCTGACAATGACGACTAGTATTACTATCATAGCTCGGAAACCTCTCGATGCGCTCAGCTAAGGCAGACTTCAATCTGCATTGCTAGCAAATGCTTCTGCCCAGGAAGATAATATGGAAACCAACGCTTCAACACAGGTCGAAGAACTCTCAGAAGCGCTTGCTTGTCTTACTCTCAGTTACCATGGCTGCAGCTATCAACGAGGACTGTGTCGAGGTCACCAGAAAATCATTTCTCCCACAGACCATCAAGATAAACGCCTACAACACTCATATCTTCTTCGTAAACATACCAACAGCAGTATGGCAACTGAAGCACATCTATCACTATCACCCGTCTTACCGTGGATCCTTCACCACTAAAATGCCAGTATCACCAAACATATCAAGAATCTAGCTGGTTTAAATTAAATTTTTACTCTTACTAGCCACCAACGAAATTCATTATCGAAGCACATCAGCTGGCGCATCCTTTCACAACGAAGAGATGGCCGTCGAACTCTTCGCCATTCTTATCAGAAACTAACTGATACTACAATAGCGACATTCGCTGGGCCCATGTCTAGCCTGCCAAGTACTCTAGAAACAGCGAACATAACCACCACCAACTTTTCACTAACATAACTCCCCAAACTTGCACAGCTACCCTTGAGGTGCCTCCCAAGCCAACCCACCTTACCACTCTTTACAATAAGAACACCAAACCAAGACAGCGTTCAAACTCACCCTGCTCAAGTAATTACACCTATACACCACGAAGACAACAGAATACATACCACCGAGTCGTCCTGTCCAAGCTCATTCAGAGGACACCCTGTTTCACCTCACCCAATCCTTGCCGCCCCTCCACAGGATAGTATCACAATAAACTCGGCCATCCAATTTCGATCATCCTCTCGAATGTCTAGTGCTCATATAAACGAATCATACACCCACCTATATATCAGAGTAGTTACCACCACTACAGTCGCAATCAACGAACAAAGTTGGCAGTTATGTATATATCTCAATCAGTTTCGGTACAAATACTCTCGTCACCTCGAACACAAAGAAAAGAAAAGACGTAGATAAATATACACACACACACACACACACACACACACACACACACACACACACACACACACACACACACACACACACACACACACACATAAACCGGCACCTTCATCTCTAGACCTTTGTCCATATCTACATCTACATTGAAACCTACAGCTATATCTACATCTACATCTACATTTACATCTTCATCAACAAACATTTATCAAGTCCTACCACCTACGCCTCAAACATCAACAACCGTCCAATTAGAAAGAAACCATGATATCTGCAAATCAATGGGCCATGAGTTTACACGATTTCTTGGTGTAGAATCTTAATTCACGTCCAGCCTGTCCATGTCTTATTTGATGACGGCGGTGTACCACAATCGTACTGTCCTTAGATAAACACACGCAGAAAGATTGGCAAGTGGACTGAGATGGTAGTATAGGACGGGTCGAAGGAGAACATCATTTCCATACACATTGACTGTTAATCTCGATATGGATATGGATATTGACATTGGTTTTCTACAGTTGACATGAACATTATCATTATCATTAACATTAAAGAGCACGGCCGTTATTACATGTCGAATCATATGACTGGTAGCCGTACAATACATAGATACATACATAAACCCGTCAGAGAGAAATGGGAACTAGTGAGACAGACGAACGAACACACGAACGGTGCATAGCACCACGAGCTCGCCAAATCTCCAACAACACTAGCCCCATTCCAAACATGCCAGCGAGTCAATCATCTTAAATGGCCCATCCCCCACCCTGATCAAAGCCAAAATTCATAGCAAGAAATTCATCACCAAACCCATAAGCCATCAACTCGTCGCTTGTAAAGTCCATCAAACTCATCTGATCGCCCTGCATGCCATATGCCGACGCCATCATAGGATCGATGCCCATGTTCGGGTCGCCTGACATGCCGGGCTGGAGGGTAGGCGCGAGTTGCTGCTGGGGGAGATGGTTCGTTTGTTGGGGTGGTGGGGAGGAGAGCCATTGGGGTTGTTGGGGTTGACCTGGTCCAGGGCCTGGCGGAGGCGGTGGTTGTTGTTGGACTCGACCTGTAGGTGCCATTGCTGCATCGGAAAGCATTTGGAGACCTGTGCGTTGAGTGGTGTGGGATTGTGGCATGGGAAGTGTCAGTGGTTGTTGCTGTTGCCACATTTGAGTCGAGTGAGGCTGTGGTTGTGAGTTTTGTTGTTGATGCTGTTGCACTTCTCTTGGAGCAGCTGAAGGGGCGTATGTCAGTGTTTTTGAGACGTTAGCTCGCGCCGGCATACGCGGTTGTGATTGTTCTCGACTAGCGCGTCCGCTTGGTGCTTCTGCTCGTTTCGTATGCCAACCTCTGAGCATTTGGAAGATTAGGCTGAACTTGTAGGCAACTTTTGATTGACCTCCCTCGGCAACCTTGGTTAGGACATTTATTAGACGATCTAGGTAGTAGTCGACCTTGAGCTCGTGTACTGGAAAGATAACTCCTATCTTGGACTCTTTAGCGGCGATAGCGGTGTAGAGCTTGATGAGTGCAACTGCTGCGTAGGAATTGCGGACGAAAAAATGAGTTGGTAGCGATCGTAGCAGGTTAATGTCCATGGATAAGAAAGCATCGAATGCGGCATGCGCCGAATTTAAACACACCGCGAGACTCTTAATATGGACGGGTGTTACAGATTCTGGATCTGGAGGGCCCTCGATAGGAGTTCGGTGGTATGGAGGCCGAAAATCGTCAATGTTGTGCTCGTTGTGCATAGCAATTTCGTGCATATACAGGTTGATGATTGCTTTCGTATGTCTCATGATTGGGCTTTGCATAAATTCCTCCCCATCTCTGTGCCAACGCTCAAGTTCTTGTTCAAGACCCTTCAAATGTAATTGAACAGAATGATCGGTAAGTGAGAGCTCCTTCGCTGGATCATCCATGGCAAATTCTGTTCCGATCATTTCTGCGATATGTTGTGCTTGAACGATGTGACAGAGCCATCGATCGGTGGGTAGAGCGTCTGAGGACGTACAGAGGACATCGATGCACTCGTCGGCGTAGGCAGACCAGCGTAGAAGAAGCGGTCGTCGCGATGACATAGCAGAACTGAAATTTGTTAGCCATGTTGTCTATAGAATTCCTCCTTCACTTACTTCGAGCACATATAGTAGCATCCCAGCCAACATCTTCGAGTTTCTGCGGCGTTCGGATCAGGCAATCCTTTTGTCTTCTCCATGAAATCCTTCCATATCGGGCGTGCTCCTTTTTTCATGCGCTTTCCCATTCCGATGTCAAGGGCCATCACGGCTGCAATGTGAACAAGCTGATTAAAATTGAGCTCTTCATACTTCTCGGGTGGTTGATAGAATACAATCATAATCTGGATGGTCTGAACCAACTCCATTGACTTTTCTCCATAGTACACTATACGATCAGCTAATGTCCTAGTGGCATCACTAATGATCTTTGACTGTAAATCTGGTCTGATTGTGCCTATCGCAACAGCCACAATTGCCTGAAACAGTGTTGGTTTCGCTTTTCGAATCTCCTCGGCCTTAGTACCGGCTGGGAAGCAGACGATAGGTAATTGCTTGCACATGTCATTGAGGTATCGTTCAAAGCACTTGTAAGCTGTTTTCTGATCAATTAGACCCCGGTCAATAATATCTCGGTTAGGAGGTTCCGCACTCGCGCGCTGTTGTCTTGGATCGTTGATGGAGAGTTGACCAGATCCGAGGGAGCTTGCATGGTTTGTGGGCACAGGCGGCTTGGGCAGTTCACCACCAAATGGACCATATGTATCAGTTGTCTTTCTTTTCATGCCAGCGATCTGGGCAGGATTTGGTGGCGACTGAGGCATAGAATGTGATGATTGACCATTCCATTGGTCGCCATAGATGGAATTCCTAACCTGGTAATTATGTTGGGTAATGGCAGGGTCGAGAGCGGGATCAGTATCGGTTCCTCCTCTTGCTGCCAACGTTGCAGTGAGCGCATCAATCTTCTTCTCAAGTTCGGCGACGCGACTGTCGGTTTTCTTCTGTCTCTTACGGCTTGGGACTGTGACAATGCATTGTCGATGTGCCTTGGCGCATCTTTTGCAGCTGCTCATTGGACTGTTTTCATCCATCTCACATTTGACCTTCAACTGGCGGCAAGCTTCGCATGCGCGGGGCCTTTTCAGGTCATTGGGATCATGTGCAGCCTGTCCGCCCGGACTGCCTTCCTCTGGGCTATCCTGAACCTGGTGGTTACCGCCATAGTAGGTAGGAGTCTGTATGCTTTGGTACGAATTGTTGGGTGATGGTTGAATAGGGGAGTAAGCTTGCGAATGCACAGCGTCCTGGAACTGCTGCGATTTTGGTTTAGGTGGTGAAGATAAGATATTGGATCGTAGCGACGGATCGAGCGCATGTAATTGATTCTGCATTCTGTCGAATTTCGAGTATGGCTGGGCTATCGGCCTCGACGGTCGCCGGTATACCGATGGCGGTCTTAGAGTGGTCACGTTTCTGAAGTGAGCGCGTCCTTAACAATGAATGAGCAGTCTTGTTGGCGAATGCTTCACAACCATGATCCAGCAGCACTGTCGCGTAACACACAAGGCTATGGATGTGTTGTTTTGATTATCATTACACAGAATCGATGAAGGGCGCAGGCAGTGGACAATCAATCTGCCAAGCACGTCGGAGTATTCGCAGTTTCCTATTTTAAGCTGCATAGTGATCGGGGCGGCAAAGTATGAACTGCAAGTTCTCAGAGACTACTAACAATGTCCTTTATGCCTGCTTGCAAACATTAGTTTCGAGTCTCGAGGACACTCTCTCGCCCCTATCGACACTCATTGAACGGCTTCAGACTTTACCACTGCATTCGAGCTTGTGCAGTAGGTCGCCTGAGTACCACGATTTTGTCGTCGCTGAAACCACCAGCAACCTGGCTCCAGACCTCCAGCGCTGAACATTAGGTACACTCTGGTGTAGAATTGCTTGTTGGAATACATGATTCTATTCTACCTACTTACCTGTTTTTGTAGCCGCAACCAAAACATTAATAAGAGACCTGGGCCTACACAAGTCTGCACGTTCGAATCGCTCTGACGATTTCTAGTTTGTGCTACGCAACTTTGTGCTGAATTGTACAGGCAGGTCGACTTTGGGTCTGTCTGAGCCTGTTCAGTTTGGTTTAGCCTTCCGTGTACATTCATCTTCTCTCAACAGACAAGGAAGCGGATTTGAGGAAGCATTCTCGGACTGCAAGGATTTGCTTAATACAATCTTACCAGATGACGTCAAGTGTAAGGACTGAAACTGTGCTGCCTTAATGCCTTACCTCACTTTGATCTGCCTTTTCCGTCCGACAGAGAGAGTATGTTGATAATTTTGCTTATCAATGATTGTAACACCATGGTTGGAGGCTTACCCTTCTGAATTCGGGGGTTTAGCTGTGGGCACTGTCAATACGAGGGTGATCTGCAAGCACCAGGTGTATCTCGCTTTCGGCGCATTATCAATGCCGAAACTCCTGACCACGTAGCCTCCCACCTTTTGGTAGATCGACAATTCTACTCAGTAGCGGGTTTATTTGTGTAACAGCCATGACGAGGATTGAGTCATACGATTGTGTTACATAGGCACTTCGTGTGTCAGCCACGCTCTCCACAATACCTCCAAGCAATCTCCTTCATGCCAAGAAACAATTGTCGTCGACTGGGCAGCTAGAAACTACTACGACCTCGTACTAGAGCGTCGGCGAAGAGCTCGAGATCGTTAAAGCACTAGGTTGATGATTTGTCTTGCCTGCCGCATCGTGGACGAGCTAACACCTCTTCTCACGTCTGCAGAGTTTCGGTGGCCCAGTTGTAAAAAGCTCTGCAAGGTGAGCGGCTGTTATGCTTGAAGCCGGCAACTGTGCGAGACGAACCTGCCTAATTGGCAGCGATGATTAGCTAGTGTACTAGTCCGTATGCCGGGGTCGCCAGAAAATGATTCCCTTGTTTCATCGCAAACTCTGGTCGATATGGATACGGTGCCAAAGGCCGCCCGAGGAGCTCAAGCCAATGCCATGTCGTTGTGCTCTGGAGGCGTGGGAACACAGAGCGTGGTGGCCAGATCGACGTTCGGAACTGCAAGTATCGTCAAAAGGTGGCAAGCCAACCGCAAACCCCAGGCTGAAGAGCGCGGCAGTGAGTGATCCGCATGACATGAACATAATGCAAAACACCGCTGGCCTTGAAAGATGTGTGTTCCACAGCATCTGGCACTGCAGGTACGCGTCCAATCTCACGCAAGGTGTTGACTGGACGATGATTAATTAGGTAGCCATGTGACCCATTGATGCAAGTCTGCTGGAGTGGGGTTTTCGATTTGGTTGCTCCAAAGCCTTGGTTGCAAGTGCCACCTTGGGCGGCAGTTGAGGTAGGCGCGGGACAGTATTGACATTGTCCATGCGAAGTTGAGTGTGCCAGGATTTCTAGTGGGAAAATCTTGATTGTATGCTGGGCTGGTCGAGACGTGGTCATCTGCTTACAAGCACGCTCACTCCTGTCAGCGTGGGGGTGTGTCTGACGGAAAAGATGCGGCAGGAACGAAAAGCGAATTAGCCGCTCTCTCAAAGGTATAATCAGAGGCAGTGAAGCATGAAGTTGATTGAGAGATGCCGGAATCCTTGTCAGTGATGTGCACAATGTTCGCAACGGGCCGTTGCCCGGTGTGTAGAGTTTAAGGCTTGTCAATCTTCCTCACCGACTTTCTTGCGCAATACAGTTTGCATGAACCATCCATCTCAATCTAATGACCTGCATATCGATCATGCCAGATTGTCGATGTAGATCTCACGATAGCCGCTGAGACGCGACACCCCATAAACTTGTTTGATGGAAGTTGATCCTCGTTCTCGAACTCTTACTGTACGTGTATTGGCCCAGATGTTGCGAATGATTCCGACAGTCAGCCGGAACTACAGTTTTTCCTTGCTGCAGTCTTGGCGTGCTCTTGAATCATTAGGTATGATTGAATGTTGGAGAATGATGCTTGCACTCTCGTATCTTGTGTTGATGATCTGTTGGAGGGACTCTTGGACCGCTTGTCGTGACGAAACTCTACTTGTTCGTGCCTTAGGAGGGCACTTGATGTCCGATGCAAGCGCTGGTTTTTGGGCGGATGTGTTTCGTTACTTCGTCTGCAGATGCTGTTTTGATCTCGCATTGCCTCTGACCTCAGTATCAATGCATTATACGCTGCTCTCTGCTTAAGCGATTACCTCTACCCGACCCAGCCGGACAGAGACAAATCACGTTCAGGCTTCATTGGGCTAAAGTCGTTGTCTCTGAGCGACACATGCACCCTGACGAAGGAAGGATTCAAGCATTTATTCGCTTATGTACTAAATGCACTTAGCTCAAGCACTGAGCAGGGGAGTGCTGTAGTATCGAAAGACTCGGCTTATCCACCATCACTGAAGTACCTCTTCTCGGCATAAATGAGTTGGATCACACAAGAATGGTATTGGGGAACTACAGGTTTAACTTCTCTACAGTTTCCCTTGATTAGGACATGCTTGTCCTTCTGGATAGACAGCAAGGAAAGTACGACGAGAAATGCAGGTTATGGTCTGCTATAGAGGCTGGGAACGAATGTCTCATCCTAAGCAAGTACCGTTGAGCAAGATACCACGATCAAGATAGAATTACGATTCTTCCAATCAAAGCCATAAGCTCACAGAGAAACTTGATTCCAAGTTCGCTCAATTGCTCTCGTTGAAGTCGTCGTCGCAGCTTCCGAGCTTTCCAGCATCAGACAGCTCCTGCAGAGCCATTTCACTGTACTCTCTAAACCCACTAAGTGTTCCATTGCCAACCTCTTGTTATTCATATATCTCGTTCGTCCTTACTGGCAGTTCTGGATCGCTCGTGTTGACTTCAGGTGAATGTGTTCCCGACACCAGCGTTGGTGGAGGAGAAATGCACTACTCGTCGTGGTTGAGGTTGATCAGCGCATGCCACGATGCTCGGAAAAATTCGGTGCTGCATGAAGGGGCTAGTATGAAGTTTGCTGTGATATTGACTTCAGTCAAACGGCACGTTCCTTGCTTGACGTCTTGATGGCCATGAATTGGATTGACATTCAACACTTGTCCCATCGAGACAGATTTGTCTCACAGGTTAGGTAAGCCCTCTGGATCATGAGCAAGTGATTGAACGCTTGCTTGTGGACGATGCGAAGGCTGCAGTATGTGAGGTGAAGAATGTGCTGTTCTTGCGGCATTTCTGAATGGCACGATCCTTGTCGACATGCGGTAGGACAGCAGACGAGGTGGGGATGGCATGCATCTGCAACTAGAGGACGATGTGCAGCTTGCATGATCAGGACTGTCCGACCATCGCTGGAAAGTCACCAATTAAAACGCTCTTGGCATCTACCCCTCCATGTCTGCCCGCACGCCATGGGACGCCACCGTCGAGACCCTGTGAGCATGGGCTGTGACCTGTCCAGCTTGTGGTTGTTCACACGCAACCTGGAATCGTCCCTATGATAAAACTTGGTGGCCAGCATGAACACTTTGGTGGCCATTCATCCCGAGGAGGGTTGTTTTTCCTTCTGAACAGCCAGTTGGAACTCGACACCATGCACCTACCGACGATCACAACTCAAAAGCTCGTATAATACTGGAAGTCTCGTGCTTCTCAGACATGCTTACATCGCCGATCCGAGTAAAGGCTCGGGCAGTCGGCAAGTCTTCTTCGGCCATGACGAACTACTATTCCACTATCATCACTCCAAAACATGCTCTGGCTTGCTTCGGTCTATGCATACAGCAGCGCAGCGAGTGGTCTGAAACCTTGAGTCCGGCGAGTGCTCATAGGTGTTTGTACGTACAGTACATTTGAACGCTTTGGGCGAGTGCCCGGCCCCGAAGGCGTAGTGAGGGCAAAGAGCCGACTCGAACTTAGGTAATGTCTACGTCCTGCTTGTCGAAACCCAGCGGGTGATGGAGAATAGCTCCTATGCCTCAACGTTTTCCTCAAGCGTAGATTAACGCAGTCAGCAATGTGCAGACATGAGCGGTACAATCTCAAGAGTGTCCCGGAATAGAACAAATCACGTTCATTTCCGAAGTAGGAACATTTCGTCTAGAGGCGCTGGCTAACAATCAGACTTGTACTGTACAGTATGGGGACGCCGAAGCTCTGTGTCGAGGAACGAGCTTTGTTCTGACCATTGGTCTTCGTAGCATCTTTAGTGTCACAATAGCATTCGAGAGCTCGGCGTACTATTTGCCAATATCAATTGTACTGTACATGTGCGCCCTCAAGACACTAGCCAAAAAGAAAGCGAATAATCCCATGCTGATATGGAGACGGAATGAACCGTGGTGAAGTGTCACCAGTCAACCAAGTCAATTGCGCCATTCGACAAATTTGACTTTTGCTCCTCTTTATTTTGGTGAGTTGGGACCCTGGTTGGCGTGGAGGGAGTGGAGGAATCACAAAGTGTACGATCTGGACAAATCAAGCTAATCTTGCCAACAGACGATCACAGGTTCGAGGTCAGTGTTGCATCCATTGCGTTATGTGAGTGGTCTCGACCTACTGTACATCACCGCCGAGATAATCAACGATTCAAACAGCGTTCCTCTTGAACCTAAACACAGGCAGTAACCATGTACGGAGGCAATCAGTGGCAAGCGCGCGCATTGTAACCGAACACGAACCAGCCTTCCGCTGTAACACTGCAACATATGCTTCAGAAGGACGGCACATGAGCCAAATCACAAGGCGAAGCATATGATAATCAGTAGGGATGATACAAGTATTCCTTTTTGAAGGCTGACACCGTACTGGATGGGAGAAGCATTGTTATGGCGACCTCAGCCTCCAACCAATGTAATATGATGGAGTAGGGTGGAGCGGACCGGAGAACATACGGCCTGACACGGTTGCTGTTGGAGTAAGTCCAGTTCCTCGCTCAATTGTAGCCCTCTCTTGCCTCTCATGATACTGTACAATACCTACTGTGTGGAAGGCGAAGGTGCCTGTCCATGTCCTTCTGAGGGCTGACAGGGTCGTGTTCGATGTGAATAACAACTGACAGCATGATCAAGGTCCTAGACTCTGTGGAGAAGAGCTGGTGGCGTTTTGGGGGCCTTGCCCCAAGACGATAGAGTTCCAGATGAGTGTTCGAGCTTGGCTCTGCTCATCTCGTTTCGCGCACAACAGCGGCTGCATGTGAGCAACGAAACCTCTCGCTCCACGCATCACCACCGAGCTTGGAAATGGAGACTCGTTTTGGCGCTGCAGAAAACACATTGCGTTTTCGTGCTCTCCCCACCCAGCCACCAAGCACCACCACTTCAAGCACAGTCTTCCTCTCCAGTTCTTGCTATTCGGTATCGCTAGTTCCTTTGAGCACTGGAGCAGTTCCTCCGCTGACTTGCACGAGCTCATGCGGCGCGCCCAAAACAGCGTGTCCCCTGCCAATGTGGCCCTGGTCAGAGCGGCTGACGGACGTGCCAATCACACTTCAGGACATTTTCTTCACTTTGCAGATTTCTGCATGCTCGTCGTTGTTGCATTGGTGCGATGCAGGAAGCTAAACTCTTCTTCACTTTCAACCTGAGAGAGCTCACAAATGTACACACACAGCCGCCTGGCGGATGATGCTCACAATTCATGTAATTGTGATGCCATTTCCTATCTACCCTTACGCTCCTGCCTTCTCTGTCAATTCATGCCTCTTGCCTCTTCACCCTGCTCCATCGTTGCTTCAGTCAATATCTGCACTCACGCCCTTGTTGCAGGTGCATGGTTCTAAATGCACATCCTCCTGCATTGATTCTTACCACTACACCAACCTTGGCATCATTGTTGTCCTTGTCCTTTTGATTACCACACAGTACAAATAGGACGACCGTGGTCAGCTTTGTTGTTGTGATCGTCTTCGTCAAATCTGTTGCTACCTCCCCTACAGCCGTACCGTCCAAGCATTCACACCTGGTGTGTTGATGCTTTCCACGGAGTTCTCCACTGCAAGACAAAGACAGTAGTCAAAGTCTGCCTTACAGTCGTTACTTCACTCATCAAAAGTTCGAAGACACCTAGAATTCTGGAAAGATCGTGTCTTCTCAGCATGGGGCCATCGACGTGGTTTCAATTATTTGCGCTTCTATTGTGAGTAACCGTCTCACGGAAACGACTCTTCAAGCTGACTTGATATTTTTCTAGTTTGTATCGATATCTCCGCTTGGTGGTCAACCTGTTCTTGTTCTGGACTTTCAAGCCGATCCCCATACCCGAGGATCCAACCCTTACCACCCAGGATGTTACCGTTATTCTGCCCACGCTCGATGGTGAGGGTCCCGAATTGGCCAGGACCGTTGAATCGATCCTCAAGAACGAACCAAAGGAATTGATCTTAGTCACCATCGAAGACAACCTGTACAAGGCGGAGGGACTGGTCGCCAAAATGCCTGCAGGTCACCACGCTCGTCTTCGCTGCATGTCCGTCAAGCAAGCCAACAAGCGGAGACAAATGGCAAGGGCAATTCCCGAGGTCACAACACCCATCATTGTGTTCGCCGATGACGATGTTGATTGGCCGAGCCGCACTCTGCAATGGCTACTTGCACCGTTCGAACGACCACAGTATGGCGGCGTAGTCACATGCCAGCGTCTTCGACGTGCCGAAAATCCAACCTGTTCAGAACGATTTTGGAATTTCCTTGGCGCCCTCTATCTTGAACGACGGAACTTTGATTGTGCCGCAATGACCAACATGGATGGAGGTATGCCGTGTCTCTCAGGTCGTACTGTAGCATATCGAGCTACCATCCTCAAAGATCCAGCATTTGTAAGCGGTTTCACAGATGAACGATGGTGTTTCAACCAGTATCAATTGAATGCGGACGACGACAACTTCATCTCCCGTTGGCTAGTTTCTCATGGCTGGGAGAACTACATGCAATACCATCCAGAGTGCGAGGTCCAAACTACCCTGGAAGACAACCCCAAATTCCTGAAGCAATGTCTACGTTGGGCCCGAAGCAACTGGAGAAGCAACCTCACCAGCCTTTTCTCCGAACGTTATATCTGGAAGTAAGTTTTATGTGTGTTGCCCTCAAAAAAGAATTTAAGTTAACAACAGATTAGACGTCAGCCTTGGAGCACCTATGCAGTCCAAATAACCACCCTGTCGCCCCCTGCACTGGTCGGAGATGTTCTCTTGTGGTATTCCCTGTATTGGGCCACGTCTGATTGGTCACAAGAGGACCGACTCGCATCGTTCTACGCTTTAGCCGCATGGATGACCTTCTCCAAGTTCATCAAACTGGTAACTCATTTTGTGCGTTTTCCAGTGGATATCTTGCTATGGCCAGTGTCCGTTATTTTTGGTTGGTATCATGGCTGCATCAAATTGCATGCCATGATTACCCTGAACGAGGTAAGAAACGTATGCCAATCCTTGTTTGACTCGAAACTTACCGTACCGCAGACTACATGGGGCTCTCGAGCTGGCGCTGACGCCTCCGACTCGGAGAGAATGATCAGACAGGATCCAAAGCTGGATGGTCAACACAATTCGGACGAAAAAACCTACTATGTCGAAAAGTCACATTTTACCCACGATCTTACGAACACGCAAGCGCTTGCAGCCTGATCGAATCGAACCTGGTGTCGAAACTTTAGGCGGCTCTTATGGAAATGATGAGTTTGACGGTCAACTTGCTTGGACCTTTTTTATTTTTTCTTTTCGCTATCTATCACGGCCGTACAGGAACCAAAAAGCACGGCATTTCGCGGTCAACAACAACGACCTCGAAGTATATTATGGGTGGTATCCTCTTTTGCAAAAGCACTTGAAGGCAATAGCTGCGCTGTGCCCTCATTGATGAGTTTATGGGAAGGCATGGGGTGGCATTCGTTTTGGGTTTGGAGAAATCATGGCACCAAGCGAGCCATGGAAAAACGTTACCAGAATGCTTGAAGCTTGAAGCTTCCAAGCTTTGCGAGCTTTGAGTTTGTAAAACGTTCGTGGACTCAGGGAGGCGGTTTCCTGCTTTTGGCTAACAATCACGAATTACGATGGGCGTTGAACTGGTTTGAGTTTGGAGTTGGAAGGAGCTTGACGAGAATCACGAACGTTTGTTTATTCATTCGTGCTGGATGGACACGGGAGATCAAATTGAGCAAGCAAGGGAGCAGGCATGCGGAATACGTAATTTACAGAAGCAATTAATAACAATACTTTCTAATGCAAGCAATACAGTAGGTCAGCCCACAGCCCCGCTGCAGTACCACTCTACCTTGTTGTTTACTTTGCTTTCAGCCCGAGACACGGTACAGTACAGTACATGTACCTAGGTACATAAGTAGCCATTAGTACAGTAACTAGTAAACGAACTACTGTATTAACCTCCGATCGGACCGAAAGCACAGTAATCAGTCCACTCATTAATTAATTCGTCCGTCAATCATACCACATGTCTGGCGGGACGAGACATGACTTCCAAGATCCTTTAACCGAACCCTCGGCTCTGTCGGGGTCTGGGCCGGTTTACGGGTCAGGGTCAGGGTTACACGACCCTGCACTTCCATTTGCACTTGTGGTACAGCAGTAGCCGGCAAGGAGTTAGGGTCTCGATACGAGGTTGGTAGTACGAGGTTGGTACGTACATAGGTAGGTATTTAGCATGGGTGAAGGATTTAGTGTTTGGACGTGTTAGAGTGCTCATGCATACTGCAGTGCAGTACCGTACAGGAAACGTGAATGCAATGTCGGGTACATACAGTACATGTACGTACGTAGGTGTATTGAAAGACGGATTTGTATTTTGTATTTTGCTTATGTGTGAATGTTCTGGTATAGTATAGTCCAGTATAAATCCCACGTATGGCCTTCATTACCCTTTGACAGCGATATCTAAACTCAGACTGAAAGGATTGTTGTTTTTGCCAATGGAGTTCAATGTGTTGTTGTTTCGGAGTGCTAGTGCTAGCTGCTGCTGTTGGTCCATCAGAGCGCAGTATGTTTTTGGGTAGTAGAATTTCGGGGAGCACCAGAAGAGGAATGTGAATACGTAGATGTAGCCTATGATACGGAGGGCTAGGGAATTTGGTATTGGGTGGGAACGCGATTTGGATGTGGATTTGTGATTCTGGCTTCTTGGGTGGGATAGTGTTCGTGCGGTTTGATAGTGGAGGGCTTGGAGGAGGGTGCTTTCTAGGATGACGGCTATTGCATTCGTGAGGTAGAATTTTAGATCGGCGGATATTGCGCAGTGGTGGCTTAGTTGCAAGTTTGTTAGGAGGTGGAAGAGGCCGGAGAAGGAGAGGAGGAGGCAGGCTGTTATGGCTTTCTTGATCCAAGGGGATTGTGTTAGACATTTTGGTAATCGGTTGATGACGACATTTGCAAGGTCTGAGTAGGAGGGTAGGTGGACGCGGTGCCAGAATCTGCGCTTTGAGTTAGCTATGTAGGATTACCATCGTGGGAAGTGTGCCTACCTTGTCCAGAATCTGCCCAGCGTGTAGGCCTCCGAAGGATGGCCGAAGAGATCTGGCCAGTCTGCTGGTGTGTCGACACGGAGTATCATGATGAAGATGATTGCTAGCATCAGGTGTATGCAGTCGAGTAGCAATACCGTGGTCCAGAAGGAGCTCAGGGTAAACCAAATGCGCAGCAATGTCTCTCTGATTGTGACATGTTGTTCTAGGGCATAATGACTTGGTAAAAGTAGTCGACGGAAATAGACTTGTTTATCAGCAGCAAAATCATTGGGGTGTAAAGGCATAAATGTGATTGGAAGGGCGAGACCAATGATAAGGATGTAAAGCAAGATGTTGAAAAAGAGCAGTTTTGGCTTGGTGAGTGAGAAGTCCTTGTGGATGGCGGTAGATTTGGTGGGACGATGCATTGCAGGTATTACAATGTCATCTTTGGAGAGACGAACCAAACGTGGGTTGGTCGAATTTTTGTACATTCTTATCCATGATTGTATGGTGAGGTAAATTCGACTCCAGCTGGTGGACTTGTCACCTTGCTTGTCGGCTCGGATTGTCCATTTCTTGATGTAAAGCAGTGAACAAAAGTGAAGTAGGCCGATCAAAGTGATTGTACCCCAAAGTTCTGATAGACCAGGGGGAAAGGTTAGATAATGTAACGTTTTGAAGGATAGGAAAGCTGGGATGAGAATGGCGGGCAGAGTCCACCAGCGATATTGAAGAGGCACTGTCAGTGATATGCCAGTTGCGATATTGAGCAAAATCCAAGAACAAATAGGTAAGGTAAATAAAGCCATGTGTGCAACAGCAATGGTTGAAAAGCTGGTCACTAATATCGATTTCAAGACGTCGTCAAAAACACAGTCGACAGCCGAACATGATGGACCCTATGACCTATCTCACCTACCGTAGATGCTGCGCTGCTTCCAGAGCTCTCTTCCTAAATACCTGGTATTTGTGGTTGCTGGCAGAGCTAGGACGCTCGAGCCGTTTGCGGAACATGAGTTACTGCTGGCTATGTTGACGAGTCGTGCAGCAGAACGTAGAAAACTCAAGAAGGTGCGTGTAGGGTGTACAGTTACGTGTTCTCGCTGGGATCGTTCCAACCATGATTTTATTGTGCACTGTCGATGAGAGCGTAGAGAAGAATGGAGGACGAACTTGAAGTTTGAAAAGATGTTCAGGTGTCGCAGTTTGAGCCTGCCAAGAATTAGTGGGGTGGCGGGTATTTTGTTCATCCTCCTTGCCTCCCTTCTTGTTGTGGCAGATTCAAGTTGTTATTCTTGAGTGCTGGTCATGCATTGTTGATGAGGTGATGAGGCATACCTATGCCGATTGAAGCCTACACTACACTATCTGAAAGTTCTCCCGGGATCTCAGTCAACCGCCGCGCCAATTCATCAATGAACCTTTGTCGTTGCTTTCTAATCAGCACCGTTTCCGGCTCGAACAACGTCTATTCAGATATTTGCAGCTATAGTGTCGATTTCAGCAGGCCCACAAATTTCCCCGTCCAACATCTGCTGATCAATAGTTGAATTACTTCAGGGCAGCTCTTTGTTCCCTCAGCAGCTTCACTGCAGCCAACATTTCTATTACATTTGAAGTAATTTGCCAATTGAGCTACTACAAAATCATGCCCAAGCCATCCTGCACTGTTCAAGATATCTTCGCTCTCGTTATCAAAAATCTTGACGCCTACAAGCGGTGGTTCATATTCAAGTTTTGAAACACTGACCCCCATGGCACGGCATGACCTGTGCCGCCAGTCTTCGGACAGAGATGGGTGTGCCAAAACGAAAGCGTGTGAATGCAAAGAAATCTAAATCGGGCAGACATGCCTTCTATTGTTACTTGCGGCCTGGTCAAGATGGAGCCTTCCTAAGAACAAAGCTGATTCGCGTTGTCTTATGTATAAAGCTATCAAGCTCCTGTTACAACACCATGAACTTTTACTTGGTCCAACGATTGTCATTCAAACAAGATGAAGCTACTCTCTCTAGGCACCTACATGCTCTTTGCCCTACTGTTGCAAGCCCGTTCCTGCACAGCTGGCCCTTTAGCTTTTCTGTTGCCCTTTCGTAAGTCAATCTATTACTAGAACACCCGAAACAGCTTAACTAACGTCCGAAGTCGGTTATGGCATCAGCGAAGTTTGGTTTGACGACGTAGTCATCGTTAATGGTTTCGTCTTTGCTTCCACTCATGCCGCGGGTGGTGCATTCCTTGGGGGTGGTGTAGCAGCCGCCGCCGCAAACGGTGTTGCAATCTCAAAGAGCAAAGAAATTGCGGCAGCATCATCCAAATCCGTGAAGAGCGTGGCAAGCGTGTCAAGTGTGGCATCAGTATCAAGAGCGCAGGTCTCAGCTTCTCTTTCGTCATGGTCGGCCACTCACAGTGCGCTCATGAACAGTGAAGCCGCAGCAATAGCCAGTGCTGAATCGGACGCCGCAGCCGCACTGACAAACACCAAGGTCAATCTTCCCTTTACCTTCACCAAACGTGCTGCTACGACTGCAGTTTCGTCGGCTAGTGTCTCGCTGCCAGCCCCACCAGGAACCCCAATTTTCAGTGTAGCGGCGACTGCGACCCCGACTCTACCAGCAGGTGTGCCAGCATACAATCTCCGTCTATGTCAGAATGATCTCATAGCCATGCGACAAGCTAACCAAAACGTCACCGTCAATCAGCCAGCAGCACTGAGTAAGTACTGATTGAGTCTCTGTTGGACAGGATTCTGCTAATGTTTTTCAGGTCTGAGGGTTGATAACGTCCCAGCCACTTGTATGGTCCTTGCGACATTGCTCATGGGTGATCCCTCACTAGCACCACATCCATATGCAATGGGTTCAGCTAGTCTGCAATGGGACGGCGTGTCCGCGAACAACATTGCAAAGGTGAGAACATTCTTTGGCTACACCAACTGAAGAAGCGTCCTGGGCATTGGCTACAGCAAGGGTCGTATTGGGTTTTCTTGTTTGAGAGGTGGTTGAAGGCATTTGCACGAATTGATATTCGGGAGAACGTAAGGAACTTTATCGTTGTCAGCGTTCGCAGTGAGGTAGAATATTCAGGAAAGCATTAGGAGTAATTATGAATATTGCACCTAGCCTCGGTCAAGTAGAACACTTATTCTACATTTTGTAAATACGTGTAAGTGAACTGCACTATCCCACGTGATGCATATAAAGACTTTCTCGCTAACACTCGAGGTGAGTTCAGATGATCGGAACTTTGTCCGAACTATAAGCCGGCTTTACCATGACGTGAAATTTAAAGCAGTTTGGCATTACTATATGTGTCGTAGATTAAGTCACACAACCGTCAAGATGCGACGAATACATTTTGTTAAACCTTTCTACCCTCAATTGATGTTCTCCATCAAGCAAGTCAAACAAAATAATCGTTGAGCAACGAAGAAAGTGCGTCACCATGGATGACCAACAGCTGGTGCGGTTGGCATCCAACAACCCTGCCATGACTATGCCTGCAAGCTCGAGATTGCCCGCAGTGACTGAAGATACAACCGACAACACCAACATCGTGTCCGATCCCGCAGGAGACATCACCACCATAAGCTCACCAACATCCTTCCAGTCCAAGTCCAAATACGATGTCGGCTGGCGGAGAGTGGTACGAAATTTCAGTCCATCATGGTTCTCAGTCACCATGGGCACAGGCATCGTCTC
>Ga0115846_100042_pt1 | contig 48253 bp, 44 predicted proteins | sample InSIn5gowninarea_2_FD_83860 | JGI IMG/M metagenome (GOLD analysis project Ga0115846, IMG submission 83860) | reverse complement strand
ACACCGTCTTGGTCGTTGGTTTGTGTTTGAAGCATGCCATGCCAGTGCAATGTTGTACCTTCAGTGTTGAGATTATTCTGGACCGTCACAGATATGGTATCGCCCCAGTTCGCTTCGATCGTCGGTCCAGGAAATTGTCCATTGATCAACATCACAGCTCTTTGTACACCATCTGGAGCAAGGGTTGATGCGGTAATGGTGAAGTTGTGTGAGCGGACTACACCGGTGTCTGGTGCGTCTTGATAGGTGTTAGTCGACTGTGCTGTCCTCGAACCCCATGGTGCTGTCGTCTGTCTCCGCCGTGAAGAAGAGATGAATTTGCCATATGTCGGAGCTTCGAATGATCCAAGTAATGAGTCTCCATTAGTCTCGGTCTGCTTGAGATTCCAATCAACGTATGATATCTGGTCAGACGCTAAGGTCCAATAATCATCAGGGTTTACGTCGCTCTTCACGAGCTCGAGGTAATCAGATGAGGTAAGCACTTCAGCATAGACTCTTGTAAACGAAGACAGCGAACAAGCAGCAATCACAGCAAAGCGTAAACGTCTAGAAAGGTCGACGAACATGGGGTATAGAGAGTGGTGTTGGGTTTAAGCGAAAGCTGATGGAGCGAGAGTGGAAGATGTGGCAAGAGAAGGATGAGTTGTTAGACATGGGATGGCTGTAGCGCATGGACAGCACAGCATACATATGCCTGGCTATCTGTTACATGGTGTTTTTAACAAGGCTGGTTACACAATGTAGATGCGTAGGGGTGAAAGGTCAGTTAAGTTACACCAGCCACCTCGAATGTTGGAATGCCCCACTTGTGGTGAACTGTAAATTGGACTACTGAATCGAGCCACGCCCGTCCCTTTAAACTCACAATTAGCAGACCGCATGGATAGCTGTATACTCATTGTATATGTTATAGTGTCAATCGCTTGTCAGAGAGGGGCTGTGGTTATTGCAGGATCCGGCAACCATTTGATAGAAAGTAGTCGATCTGTTTACCCGAGTAGATATTGTTGCCTGGGCCAACCGACGTTCCACCGGTATCCACTGGAGCTAAAGACTGTGTACTTTTGCAAGGTCCAGAAGCTGCAGTAAGGAACAATTTGAACTACAGTATAGTTACTCTAGTGTGCTCGCTATTCGAGCGCGATGTCCAGTAGAAAGAGGCCCAAGAGCTTGAATGGAGGTACGTTGAAAGGAGTAACCGATATCCAAGGTGGCTGGAAACTTGGATCTGATAAACGCTAAATCTGCAGGTACCACAGCTTGGCACGATTCCAAGTCTCCGAGCAGCTGCTGCCCATCACTGCATGGATATGCTACGACCTCACTTACTTGGTACCATCAATGTTCTTCAAGATCATGGGGAGTACAACTTACCACAGTGCACTGTGGAAAAGAGGACATTTTATTGCACTATGTCCCGCCAAAACTACTTCCACAATTCTTGGTTCAGTATCCCCAAGTCGTTGAGTAGAAGTACATAGTGACCAGAACGCACTCTGCACGAAGACCCCATGGTGCTTTACTATAGACATTAGCAGGAAACCTGAGTATTACCAACAGAATACTCCGTGAAGTATGAACTATCGCAACGAACAAGATCTACCAATCCTAGCACCGAGCTAAATCAAACCAGCTCGATCCCAGCTCAGTCGAAGTCTAAAATCATTCAAGGCCTAGTTTAGTATCGTGGGGGCTGGGAACTTTTTGAGCCGCAAGCTACACTATGCCTGAATTAGTGATAGGGTCAGGGGCAGTGGAACCGGGGTTCCAGCCTCTTTTATTCTTGGTCTGGACTCGGTGATAGTGACTGTCGACGATATACTTCGTGATCTTGGTGAGGGGGGGAAGAGAGGGGTTTATGTGGGACATTGTTCCAGATGTTGTGGAAGTGAATGTTGGTGTGTGTGGAAAAAGCATGATGAAGAGGAGAGAAGAGATATTCGAAGGGCTGCTGAGATTGGCAAAAGAAATCATTCGTCGTACTGGTGACTCCTGATCTCCGACAGTCTTGGTTTGATTTCAAACTGAACCTCGAAGCTACACATTATTCGTTTCAATTGCCACCAGCTGGTTACCATAGTACAGCAGGAAATGATGTAGAGTATTTCGTTATTCAAAATCTTCTGGATATTTCGAAATGCAAAGCGAGAACGCTAGCAACCAGTCTAAATGTCATTAAGCTAAGCTCCTTCATATGCAGTTTTTTTTTATCGTGCGCAGGTCGTCAATACATCCAATTTTCATCCCTAGGCCTTGGTTATGTACCACCAACGATCGTCCCATTAGCTAACACTATACGGAGCTTATCAAAGTCCGCTGTGATTCGTTGAGTCCCGCTTACCACCATGACAGTATTGTTGACATGTTTGGTTTCTTTGAAGTACGACGCCATAGCTTGATTCGCCGCCACAGCGACGTTGATTTGTTGGAATGTTTGCGACACATACAACACCACAGTTGCTGCGAAATCGAATTGCTGCTGCGTGTTCTGGGTTGTGGCTGTCTGTGTAGCTGCTGCGGCACTTGAGGTTGATGTACTGATTCCAGAGCTTGTGTTTGGCCCGGATGACTGCGATGAAACAGGTGTGCTGTGGACGCTCGTCGTGGTAGCATATACAATGCCGTTTGTGCTTGTGGCGCCATCCCTTCGTTGTATGGTGGAAGTAGGTCGTAGGTTTGATATTCCAGCAGCCTCGCCTACTCCATTCACAATGACAAATCGTCTACGATCCTTCGATTCCGGTGCTTGTGGATTGAGCTCACTCGAATGTTGGCCGGTCCCCATCATATCAGCTACTGTCACAAATCTCTTAGAAGCTGTGGTTGCCCCTGAAGAGAAGTTCACCAAAACGTTTTCGCTTGCACATGATAAGTTGTTGCTTGCAAAGATTGATAATAAGTTTGTGCTGTTCAATGCAATATTGAATGAAATCTGCGCAGCATTAAAAATTGGCAGAACCGATTTCCCAATGGTGGCATTTTCGTACGTCCTTGTCCCATCTATCAATGTGTCGATAGTGCAGTCGGAATCGCGTTCAGTTGAACAGTCATTGCCAGTGAAGCCATCAACACAGACGCAGGAACAAGCATTGTTCATAAGGACACTTACACCACCATTCAAACATGCATGGGAAGATGGACAATGGCTCAAGCTATTCTTCTCATGCAGTCGTGGTAGCGCGACCACGAAGATTGGGATCAGCACTGCAGCGACAACCAACAGTACAACCCCAATAAGAATAAGTACTACAATCAGTGGTGGCAAGCCACAGCATCTTCTTTGTGTTCCATGCCGCGAAAGTGTGGTTTGGCTGAGCGAGAACTTGGACGTCATGAATTTCTTTTCACCCATAGGCCACATAGTGTTGGGCGTACCTGCTCCGGCTGGTGGAAATGCTGCCAGTACATCTGAGTAAGTAGACTCACGCACATGGCTATGGACCAATTTATCGCCATCCCCGCGTCCGTGAACATGCCCAAGCCGACTCGCCGTTTGGCCTCTATCCAAGTTTGAAGCTAGTTTCGTTGCTCTTTTGATCAGGTCAGGCAGGCTTGTAATGCTACCTCGCTTTTGCATTTCTCGCACAGCACCAATGTCGAGCTTGAGTGGTTGTGTGGAAGGTGGCATCCTGGCATGCATTCCAAACTGCTCGGTCGTAGGAGCAGGATGGCTTGCAATCGGCGCAAGCAACTTTAAACCAATCCCTGGATTTTCAGTGCTCACTTCTTGCTCAGCGATAGTGGATGGTATAGAAGCGCGAGTGTCATATCCTTGTTCGGGAGATATTGGTCCGGAGTCTCGATACCTCTGGCTCATGGTTACATCTGTATACATCGAGGAGGGGGAAGGTGGGCTCCTAGGACCCTCTTCAAACGGCATTCGTAACGAGGATGGTGATGTAAATATTTTCGTTGCTGAGGGACGCAGAGGTTGTACCAAAGGCGGGCTTAAACTTTGTCCGATGGTTGCTGTCGTTTTTTCCATTGTAGTGGCATAATTGGGAGGGGATGAAGTTTGTCTGTCTCGAGGCAGTCTATTCTGTTTGTGTTCGATACCTTGACCCCTCGCGTGGGTCAACATTGGAGAGAGTCGGCGCCCGCCTTGCTGCCTATAATAATATGAAGGAACTCTGTATGATGGATTTTGTATAGTTTCCGGGCTGTTCAAACTATCCTCCGAATATTGGTAACGTAATGTATGAACACAACCGTCTTGACATTGCCCAGATCGAGAAGTGGCTTGGTATGGACAGGATTGAGCACCAAGGTGTAATGGATATTGCGCCGGCTGTCGCTTCGAAAACTTCGACGTCCAGGATGATTGAGGCTTGTGCTGACGATAATTGGTGTTCATTCGCCGTTGCTGTTCACTCCTGTGCTCCATCAATATGAGTGTATGTGCTCGGTCAAGACCAGTTTCTTCGTGTCGAGCGGATGTCTAAGGTCTAGTGGCGGCCGCTGGACTTAACGTGAAGTGAGAACCGTGATTGAGATGTGCGGCGCAGGCAATGCCGGTCTAGCTTTCCACAAACTTGGAGAATGGCCAAGGGCCTTGCGATACGTAGATTGGGGAAGTGAGTCGAAGCCGAGGTGAGAAGTCGAGTTGACAGGAGGATTGTTGTCCAAAGCAGCCGGCACTATGGCATCAAGACTATCGAGATATTGACGGTTGCCAAGATTCGAGGCTGGTAGAATTCGTAGAGATTTTGTTCCGAGCTGGAGACGGAACGAGTGATGGGAGAAAACCGTACTCGATCATCCGTGCAGACCCAACATCCCAGAAGCCCGCCTCATGGACCGAACGAGTGGACGCACACCGGAAGTATGCTACAGGTATTGATCGAACTCACGGTCGTTTCAATGACCAGAATAGAGCCTGTGTCAAACAGGGAGGGTGGAGGAGGGGGGAAGAAAAGCAAAGAAACGACAAGGTGCAGCTTGAAGATAATTAGGTTATGGAGCTGCATAACGCAAAGAGAACTGGAACAGAGGACAAGTGAAGGCATGCTGGAGAGAGGACTTGCTGCTCGGTGCTTCCAATGAATTCAGGAGGGTCGTTGGTTGTTTCGTGTAGACGGTGGAGTCGAGGTTGTGACCCTGGCTGGAGTTCGTCCGGTGGACATTTTAACGGGTCAGTCCCAGGTTAAACCCAGCTTGGCTGAAGCCTATCATCGATCTCCGGTAAGCTTTCTTAGTGTGATACAAGCAGTTTAACACCAACCTGAAACACCATCTAGCCTTCGAGATTTGTGATCGTCACTTTGATCGTGATACTCTTCATCCGATTCAGTCAGGTTTGATCACGAAGTACAATTATTGTAATGCAGCGATAAACGAGATGTAGCACACTAACAACCGCGAATCTCAATTCGATGTTTTGCTTCTTGTCTACAAGTATTGTACATTGCGTATGGTGCCGCTTTGGGCTTTCTTGCCGAAGTCGATCAGGGGTGCCGGAAGCCATCGTACCTTACCAGACTCCTGGAAGACCTTCCAGCCATGTGGCAAGTGGCGCACAGTCGCGACTCTTTTACTGGCCGAAGCCCACAGGGACAGGTGATAAAGCACCTGCGGGGCTGACCGTCCGGCTTGGAAATCCCTAAAAGGATCTAGTCCGTTCAGGGGCCAAGCAGCCTCCAACCAGGACTCGGATGACGCCCGTCAACCCTGAAAGAGCCTCCTCCGAACTTTATCATTTTCGCGATATCAATGTTGAAGCCTCGTCGATAATATATGGGTGCTACGTGAACCATGAATCATCGTGTCACAAGTCTCGTTAGCTTCACGAGCTGGTGACCAACAGCTCATTCAATCCCGACAAACACACACAGTACAATGGAAGCTATTTGTACGATGAATTTGTGGCTGTGGAAGAAGATGCATTTCTCGCCTGATCGCTACCTACCTAGGTAGTAATTGCAATCACTCAAGATCAGCCATACACATCGAAGGTCGAAAAATGCTACGTTGATGGAACAAGTATCGCTGTACACTGCTGAGCTTCGGATATACAATAATTACCTCAAGATGCTGTACGGACCTTTGAGAACAATCTCACCTTGTACTGCTCTCATGCATCCATCCAGTGGTTGCTAGGAGCTGGAAATTCTCGATAGGCTCAACCGCTTCGAGTTCCGTTGCGATTGCTCTCGCAGTATATCGCAAGCAGCGCTCCTTCTTACTGTGGAAGTTCCCCATGCTTGCCTCAGTGTTTGTTAGCCGGTTAGAAGCCTATTTCTCGTATCCTAACCCAATTATTTGCAGATGTGCTCATCTAGGTCTGGATCAACATCTGTCACCACCATTCACATGAACTTTGTTCGACTGAGCTTGATGGGCATGAATGTGGCAGGATGGCAAATCGCGTCTGCCACGCATCTCCTACCCCAGGAACAACGCCCTCTCTGCCTCGAACACCACAACGTGAGTGACTTTTCAAGGTAAGTCCAAAACAGCTGGTTAACCACTATCGTAGCCGCTCCCAGTCCACCATGCAGAAGTTCATCCTTGGCATTCTCCAAGCGGCCTTTTAGCACGATCAAGAGTCCTCTCGGCCGACGAAGTTTCGACAGACAGACACAGGTCGTCGAATACACAGAATGCTCACAGCCTAATATAGGCCGAAAGAGAACGCTGGTGTCAACATGTGTACGGGACGGGCCATCTCCAGGACATGTCGCTCAAATGCAGAGGGTCTTTCAGGCAGCCAAGGTTACACTTCATCGTGATATGTTTGCGGCTTCGTCGCCAGCAAGTTCGATTGAGTCCAGAATGAATCTAGACCGGTCGAGTTCACTACATTTCGACGGTTCTGCACGGCAAAGAGCGTGGGAAGAGCGACTAGAAGTTGATTCCAAGACCTGGAGGTATTCAACTGTCCCACAAGACCTTGCCGCTCCGAAATGCGACGTTCGAGAGCCACTACCATCACCAATACTGCCTGACCTTCCTCTACATATGGCAGCCCCTGGCAGCGAAACAGTTGAACCGATTAGCAGCGGATTCCCCACCCCGGGTACGCATGATCAGCGTAGCAGCAACGATACTGGACCAGTAGCCGACACTTCTTCTGACAAAGCCTACAACACCGCAAGAGATACCTCACCCAATGCACATGAAGAGCTTGTCACTGATATAGTGCTGCGAACTGAACTCGATCAACCTCTGACTGAATTGAAAGTGTCAAGTAATTCCGAAGCCGATACTGCTGATGAATCACCAATTGTCAGCCATTTGAAACACCGGTCCTGTGGTTCATCAATGGACGTTGGCTTACCGGAATCGCCAAAATGCAATATCTATCTTTCGGAGACTGCAGAAGCTGCCGCCGAGTCAGCCAAAGCCAGACGGAGGCTATTGAGAGACATGTTTGCTTTGAGCGAGGACAACGAGGATCATTTGAGCCATGAACGCGATCTTAACACGCCCAGACTTGTGCAACCAGACCTGGTCTGTCCGGATCCAACGCTACATGAAATGAGTTCAATGACACCCTGTCCTGATCCATCCGTGCACGAACATCCTCTCTCATCATCGAGTGTTCGGAGACCCGAGTCAGGGTATGGTATGGATACAACGCGAGGTTCTGAAAGACTGCCAATGTATCACAGCATGATGCCATTTGGTGCTCCACGAACCACTGCAACTGGTAGTCCAATGCCTTTCATAAGGACCAGAACACGACCAGCCACTTCGCAGGGAGAGAGATATATGCCGCGAGTGCTGCCCAGCCAATATGCTCCAGCGACTGCTTACCAGCAGTATCATCAGCAGGTCTCTATCAATGAGCACTTCCAACCTGGTTGGTACTTTGCAAGAGAACCGAGACAGCCGCTGACACGGCCAACTTACTCGTTCTCAACCGCTGCAGCCAAGGTCATTGGTTCCGATCAGGCTCCTGACTCAAGAATTCGTGATTCCTACAAGACAGATACGCTGACCGCGTTGGCGAGACCTCAAAATCGGTACCGGAAGAATGGCATCGGGGCGGTTGTAGCACCACGAGGTGTTAGTTGATACTACCAGCGACCGCCGTCAACAATGCGGCCAACCTCGAGACTACGACCCTGCAGCAGACAGAAATACGCTGGAAACGATGAAGTACGCTTTCGTGGTAGTCCACCTCGAGGGTTAGGGCCAGAGCAATTCTTTGCAAATCGACGAAAAAGAGCGGCTAATGATACTTTCATGGTCGAAGAGGATCCGAATCATGGTACTCATCGTCTCAACCCAGCCATGGGTCTCAGAGACAGTAACGGAACAGTAGAGATTGACGAGCAGACCAAGACAGTGGTCCGACAAAGCATTTTTGGGGGAAATACACCGGACGCCCTATACAATGCTCGACAAGGGATCAGAGAGCTGAGTCCAAATGTGCAGATATACAGGAAAGGTACGAAGCAATACATCGATGCAGTTGAAAAACGGCGACCGAGCTATTGGGATGATGACTTGAGAGAAGTAAGAGAATCGCCCGCTGGGCGTGGAGGAGTCAACTCTCCAGTGTCGGCGCAAGCTAGTATGCAGGCAGAGTTCGAGATGGCATCGCTCGCACGATCCGAAATGACACTGAATGAGGACGACCTGAGCGGAGAAGTTGCCAGAGCGGGAAGGCAGTTCGAAGACAGACTCAGCGCGCTGAACGGTGCTCTGGATAGGGATCAGGAAGATATGGATGTAGACATTGCTTGAGAGTATTGTCTATTAGCATTGATAAGGCTGTTTTGTTCTTGATTGACTCTTGCTCCACTAGTGATCTATTACCTAGTGAGTATTGGTAGCATGTTTCATACTTTCCAAGCGGAATAGACATAGCATAGCTCCTGGACAACATACGTGATATCTTCTCTGTTTGGCGCAGCCGAAAGAGTGATTTCACATCCAGCAACACATAATATATCATTCTGGCCATACCCTCACTTACAAGACAAGCTTCAATCCATCGTTATGCAGATGGCTTTACTTATGGAGGCCAATCTTATTGGACTCATGGAGAAAAGCTGGTACTGTCCTAAGTTGATGAATTTTATTAGCACGTGCCGCAACTCCTTGTCTCCTCAAGCTCAATCCATGCACTGCACCTTCACGCTCTTCTGCATTGATATGTGCACTGTAGTCCCCATGTGCAATTGCATGAAGTCGTTTGTCGTATCACTGTCAGCATAAGTAGCTCGTCATGTCATGAACGCAGCGTTGTTTCACTCTCGATGACTCCAGCATACAAGTACAGTAGTTTCAGCTCCACTCTTAGGTCTTAACACAAGAAGAAGGACAGCCCGAACACCGTCTATTAATAGCACAATCTCACTTCAGAACACGCTTACAGCAGGGTAATCTAATACTCCTTTCCACCATCAATGTCGTCACCACATCTTCAAATCAAACATGTCATCCACAAATTTCGGGCCGAAGCACAACCAGAAATTTTCACTCATCACCACATCATCAGACCTGTTCTTGTTCTTGTACTAGATGGTGAATTTTGTCATTCAAAATAGCATACGCAATCTCTTGTGGTGTAACGGTTAACATCGCCGGTTTTCATCCAGAAAACTTCTTCTGTACATCGCAGCTTAACAAGATTGCTATATGTGCCCGGCAGCTCGGGGTTCGAGTAAGTTTGATTACTCTCTGCATTATCTGAAATAACAGATGATTAACGGAATGAATTAGTTCCCCGCAAGAGAGATTTATATCTACTGTTTTCTTTTTTGGTTCTTTGTTTGTTGAAGAGTGTACATGTAGTGTTGGGTGGCGGGAGGAGTTGGTGCCTGAATTTACGATCGGAGTAGGCGTTGTGTGGGTTGGAGCGGTTGGTTAGTGCTGCTTGGCGAACCTGGACGGTGGACCACGTTTTTTTGTGTTATTATATCACTCTTTTATGGCTTCTGTGGACGTACCGACTATGGATATACATATGTATCAATGGTTAAGACATACACTGCCACCGTGTCCCGACACCGGTGCTGCTCACGGCTTGGTGAAGTGACCGTAATATGTCAGTTAATACGGAGTATAATGTCGACCCTTCTAAATTGTCCAAGATAGCGACTACCTGGCTTATATCTCACTACATCCCACTAGTGTCGCTCGTGAGTACTGTCTAGCAGCAGAAAAGTCCTGGGTTGTCCTTCACTGTGTAAGTAGATGTTAATTCCAATGCGTACCATGATCTTCGCCATGAAAGGTCGTAAGATTGCCTCCGCTACTACCAGTCCACCATGCTCCATGCGCCTACCCTCCTTTGCCTCCGTATCAGCTCTCCGTGCTCATGCCCAATACTTCCAGTCCTCCACCTCATCCGGATTTGCCAGATACATATTTATCAACATTCACTACAAGCCCATCACCAGTAATGTCGACAACCCAGCCGCACCCAGCGTCCACGCAAGATCTAACTCAGTAGCGGAAGCCGCGCTACCATCCAAACTGTACACCGCTCCCGTTTGGATGGGCAACAGACTGGCCAAAGTGACATTGACACTCGCAAACCCACCCGTTGGATAAGCAGCTCCGTCCGTGAAGTCAGCAGTCACAGTGGCACTGCTCGCAGCAGGTGTGGTGATCCAACTACTCGCGAGATTCAGCATCTCGGACGATGGATACTCCCCCACCGTCCAAGCACATGCCGCAGTCTGTGGTACGCCCCATATCTGACAGTCAAGCTGGCCGAGAACCTCCCTGCACAGGAAAGACACGTTAGTCCTATATACCGGTGGGTACAACACAGGCATAAGGGATTTCATCTGTGCATACCAATATCCAGAGCCGTTGAAGTGAAAAGTCTCTGGCCCTGCGGTGACGGTGAGGGGCTGATATAAGACGCAGGAGCTTGACGTTAATCCGCAGTCGTGGACTGCAAGTGTAGTTCTATCGCTTTCCTGCACGGCATGGTGTCAGATGGGCGTAGACCTCATGGAGGGGAAGTGATGGTGCTAGAAGTCGATACACTTCTCCGAGGATCTTCGCTGACAAGGGCCGTTGGCCGGCAATTGGCATGGGAATGCGCGTCCGGATGAGATCTACCGTCTGTGTTATATAGCTGGTATGTGTTGCCCCCATGGCCTGAGGTTGCAGAAGTATGAACGATCCACCAAGGGAGTGATATTTATGGTGATAGATGCACATTGACATATGTTTATACAGTGATTGATTCAGCCTGAAGACGTGCGGATGTGGGCGAGAAGGCGCCTTAGGCTTGTCCTCCGCCTCAAGGGCATGGTTCTGGGTATCGAACATGGGCACCACTCACTGCATGCTGCGTCGATTGCGCCCTGCATTAGTTAGTCCGCCGGATTTTGGAGTGGGGTAGCGGGAACGAGTAGAATCTTCCCTATCCCCCTCGGCTGGGTAAAGAAAGGCTGAAAAATCAAAGCCACTTACAATACGGAGTAGAGCATTCATGTCGGAAATTCTTGCAAGCCCCAGCCCATGTTAGCTGTGACTCACTGAGTTGGTGAGTAGGCTGAATCGAGTCCAATCGACGAATAGAAATTGCTACGTAGTCGTTAATGCACAATCACCCGCTCAATGGATTAGGCAGAACAGCTGGGAAACGGAATATTGATGTAGATTCTTACCGATCAAGAGCGACCCACCTCATTAGCTCGTACAGTCCTTTGAAATCAACGCTGATCGTGGGAGTCCATTGGCTATAGTTCGTGCCGTTTCTTACCCAGAACAATCCTTCTTCAAACTTCTTCGCAGAGTGACTCAGCCTACCTCCGTGACTGGCATCACTAAGATCAAGTATGAGAAAGGCTCGTCCCACCAAGTCATAACCTTGCAATGTTGGGCGTGCTACGACAGCAACAGGGGTACGTTCGAACTGCCAAACCTCGTCGCCGACATTAACCCTAACGGACGCAAATCCGAAAAATTGTGAACCCTCCGTCCCTGTGTATGCCGGTGGTGGATCAGCGTCCTGAACAGGCACATCCAGACGTGGGCCGACGTCTTCATTACCAACAAATGCAAAAAGACATTGATCGATGGCAGGAATTTCTGCTGTTGGATGGAGCAGTGTAGCTGGTGAGGCTACTCTGTCGATTTCGAGATGTGTTGGATCTGCTCTGTTCATAAATCCGGAAGCTTTCACAGTCTTCAGTGATATGATCTGATGTACATGTAAGGCATCAAGATTGTTGCGAAATCGTAGCGCGGCATCTTCTATATAGGATTTGGTCTGCAAACTTTCGATTCTTCCATGCATAATGCCCTTAATCGCAAAGACAGTAGAAGGGGTTGGAGTCGTAGATCTTATAAGAGCATCGCGCAACTCATCAAGTCTGACCTCAAGATGCTGCCGTAGGAAGCAAGTAAAGCTCAGAGTTCGGAATTCTGAGAGCCCTTCGTATACTGAGCAGACATGTAGCACTGAAAGCATAAGTTGTACCCGATCGATGTCGTACTGGACCAGAAGATGCATTTGCGCTTTTGAAGTCAGCGACAACAGAGCGTAAATTTTATCCCGAAAATCCGAGCATTCAGCTTTCGCATGTAAGTACAGGAGGTTTTCCATTGATAAAGGTCTTCTGGGAGTCGTTGGTTGCATACGACAAAGCTGCGTAGCTCGAACTTCAGCCATTTTCTCTGCTTTGGTGAAAAAGGAGTATTCCCTCGAATTCTCGAGTTGCGTCTGGAGCCTCGATGTTTGGAGGCCATCACTGATGAGGCTCATTGGCACATCATACCCTTCACAACAAAATTTAAGTGATTGCGCGTGACCGATTTCTTGTATTATCCATCGGCGAGTGAAGTACACATTGCCAAAGAGATGGGGGTACTCGCTGGTATAGGTCAGTCTTCCTTGGTTCAACGCCTTGTGTAACTCTCTGGCTTCAAATTGTAATTGTCTGCTAGCCCTTGGGCTCTCAGCAGCCAAATAAGCAACCACATAATTCGCCTTGCTGTAGATGTCACCCATCAATTGGACTTGATGGTTTCGTTCTTCTAGTCTTCTCTGATCAATGCAGATAGCATCCACCCACACTCTCCGAGTTTGGTAGTCGTCCTGTAAACGCTCGAGAATCCTGCCTAGGTTGCGTTGGATTGTCAACGTCCGTCCGTCAATTAGAGTGTCGACCATGTCGCCTGGATAACCCCAAGTCCATGAAATAGCCGTATACAATGGCGAGGTTGAGAGACAAACATGCTGGATGCTTAGGTTGGATCCAACGATGCCAGCTGTCTCTGCACGTGGTGCAATACAGAGAAGACGGATCTCGTCGACATCCTGCAACGGTGTGTACACAAAGGGCGTGGCTCTTCTTTGTGGGCAAGCGCTGCTGGCGGCCCTCTCCCTTCTTGAAGTGTCGCGTTTAAGCAGTATGCTCAACTTTCGCATCATCGTGCTGCAAGAAGTGTTGTGCTTGAGATGATCTGATGCGAAGAATGAATGCTAGTGTTTCTATTGGCATCCTGGATGAGGAGACCAACTATGGGGTTGTGAGTCGAAGAGCATGCAGCAAAAAGTTCCAGCCTTCCAACACAAGTATTTCGTGTATAGCACGGTTGACTCGAGCAGATAAGAGCTTCTCTCATTCGTCGCCCTAGTTTGAGAATATGCTTGAAGACTTACGGACGTTATCTTGCCCGACATAGAACTAGGTCGGATACGCCAAGTGTCGGGGACTGGTACGGCATCAAGGTTGACACTAATGCAGAGACGGTGTTCGTCCGCAGATGACCTGATTCGCTCGACTCTCAACGCCATCAGCTGAGCTCCGGCATCTGCCAGTGTGCATGGATATTGCTTTGATCAGGCTGAGTATCGCCTTGCTCAAGCTGCTCCTCTCTTGCGTTTGCCTTGCATCCACGAAGGATCACAAAAGGCTTTCGAGCTGGGCAATCATCATCTTTGGTTTTCGCACGGGATTTGGGAATTCAGCCTAGTGCGTACTGGTCTGTGGAGTGTTGGCAGGGATTATCATGTAGTTGCGGTTTTCCAAACATCCTGGCTGTCTTCGTATGAAGCTCCGTTAATCATTCTTGGCGCTGGGGCTGTCGTATATGGACCAGGCCTTTCTTTTCCTGGAGGCCGACCAAGCTGCCTACTTGACACTTATGTTCCCTTCCAGCAGGCTTGAATCTCGTACTCTTAACCGGCAAGCGGAGAAAGAGATACAACATAAATATGAATCGTCGAAGACAACGAAACATACCAAACGCGGAACAAGCTCATGCTCAAGCTCATGCTCAAGCTCAAGCCCAGCCTGAGCGAGGACCGCTACTTGCCACAATTTTGACACGGCCGCTGCCACTATTTATCATCTCCCTATTGGCCATAGCCTTCTCTTGCACACTCACGCGGCTCATAGTTGTTGCAAAACTATTCAATGGCTGGTATGTTGGAGTACCAGGCTTGTGTTATGGGACGATCGCTCATCTTGACTACGGAACAATGGACCCCACAGCTGCTTTCATGCTCAGCTCAATTTCCAAGTCCATTTCCGTGGCAACTTATGGGAACCATTCCAAAGAAGTGTGTCATATGAGAAACTACAAACTTGGAAATGCAAATGGGAATTTGAATGCCACCTATGTATATCTGACAGTGAGCTCGAGCTTGAACATTGTGATGATGATTGTTGTTCAGGGAATCTGCTGGTATCGCTTGTTCACGACTGGCTGCAATGCGATTGCATTTTTGTGGTGCTTGATTGGTAGTCTCGTGAGTTTCGGCCTCGAGGTGGGATCAATCTATTTGGCATCGACAAGACATGATCCGGCCATATCAGGATTGTCTGCAATCATTTTGTGAGTTGACCTTTCTGATCCAGAGGTGTTGCACTAATCGGTAACCTTAGCATCTGTGCCGTCGTACTCTTGGTTCTGAACGCTGGTGTCTTTCGCACCCAAAGAAGGCTTGGTAACAATATAAGAGGTGTTCTGAGGGTTCCGATGCTTGACATTCGGGAAGTGAACGACTTCGTTTTTGGACGAGACGCTAGGCCGCTCCCACCCATGCGACAGAGGGATCCGCAGGACATGTTTGCGATGTACAATGCAGGCAACGGCTAAAGTGTGCCACTGAAATGAACCGATTCACGGCTGTAATTACGAGCGTGAAAAAGGACCAAGAGTCTCGAGTTCTAGTAGTCGAGCAAAAGTTTGCCTAATACTGACGGCTATTGGCGAATGAATAAAGAAAATAACTAGAGTAAAATTCTTAAGCAATCAGCAATCCTGAGTTTTGCACTGAGGACGACGAGATTGATATGCTAGGACAACTCAATATTACTAGAGTGGTATAAGAAAGTCACGCCTCAGCCTTCTGACACGCAGCCTGGGCCCGCCATAACGCAGCCTTGCACGATGCACTCAACCTCAGATCAATGATACGTCCAAGTCTCGATCAACCGTCAACAAGCATTATAGCACCCATCGCAAATCGCCTACAATGTCGATACACAGTAAAGCTTCACCAGCTGCAGCACGCCTGCTACGGTCATTCTACACCCTCCCGGCACCAGTGCGACAATCAATCTTTCTCCATCATCCACGAGCACAGTTAGCATCTCCACTACGATCACATACTGTATTCCGCCGGCATGCATCGAGTCAAATCAAACAAACACCGCAACAAGAACCCTTAATACCAGCACCAACACCCTCCTCCGGCCCCCTCCTGACCCGTCTCCCCAACCGCGCCCTCCCAACAGTCACAACCGGCATATCTCCCGCCGTCCGCCTCTGGCTCAAGACCCTCCCTGTATTCATCCTACTAGTCGCACTCTCCTCTCTGAGCATCTTCAACTACCAGAAAGCTTCTTCATCCACCGTAAACTCCATCCTCTACGCCCTGCGCACCTCATCCGCCGTCCGCGAAATCTTGGGCGACGAGATATATTTTAAGAGCAGAATACCATGGATCAGTGGGGAGCTGAACCAGTTGCATGGAGCTATCGATATTAGCTTTTGGGTCAAGGGCACGAAGAGTAGCGGGAAGGTCCGGTTTGTGAGTGTGAGAAAGACGAGAGATGGATATTTCGAGACGTTGGAGTGGAGTTTGACGGATGAGGCGGGTCATGCGGTGCAGCTGTTGGAGCTTGAGGGGGCGAGGGATCCTATGGCTGGGCGAAGGGGGGATGAGGAGGAGTTGCTGGATCTGTGAGTATCAGATCGACAGCTATTGACAATTGATCGTGATGGTTTATGGATCGAATCTTTAATTACGACTATTCTAGTCTGGTAAGATTACCTTAAGAAACTGTCTGAGGGGCTTCAACGACACCCATTACCTGTCATAGGTATTCCCCTTGGCACCCCCCCTCGCATACTCTAAAGAGGCACGAAATCTTGCTGCTGAGAGAACTCACCACCTGTCTCGCCACTCGGCACGAACTCCTCCTCCTCCACTACCACCCATTTATCCATTGGCACCCTCCGCGACCTCTCGTTCTCGGGTGCTCGAAGCCGATCTTTACCACTATTCTCCTTCACCTTTCGCTTTGCAGCAACAAGTTTCTGTTCAATGACGGCCTCCCTAACCACCCCCTCATCACTTCCACTAATACTCTCAACCTCATCTCCCACCTGCGCAGCACCAACCACTCCACCATCAAAATGGTGTATTTTTCGACAAGCCTGACCAAGCCAGCAGTACCCAAGTTTCCGGAACTGCTCGCACCAGGGGGACGCCATGTCCACACCTTCCTGGTGCGCATAAGTGCAGAAAGAGCGTAACTGGCAAAATCCTGTTAGATAGTACGCGCAGCTGGGCACATTGTGGAGGCTCCACGTGTGGGATAGCTTGCAGTATTGTTGGGTACAGGGGACTTTCTGGAGACGGCGGGGACATATGGCGACGCGGGCTGGGTCGTGCATGTAGCGGCAGTTTGAGGTGCAGGTTCCTGGGAGGAGTTAGCTGGGGGCCGCCAGGGGGTCGTAAGCCTGGGCAAGAAGGGGCTTTTTGCTTGGTACCGGTGCTAGTGAAGTTTGGGCAGAGTTCTTGAATTGGTTTGGGACGTTCGGTAATGGTCTTGTTAGCGACTGGGTGAGAGATTGTCGTTGGTGATTCGGGTGGTGTGGGACGTTGCTTGAAGGGATTGAGTGATCTCGGTATAGTTGAGGTTGGTGAGCTTGTGTTAGTGTTAGTATTGGTGTTGGTGCCCTCCTCTTCGTCTATTTCTCCTTCTTCCAGGACTTTTTCCGCCGCTGGAACTTTGGGCGCGGTGCTTGTCGTCGGATAGGGTTCGTATCGAAGTGAAGGGTGTCGTTGTTGCAGACGAAGAGCGGTTGCTTTGGCCTTCTCAGCCGCAGCACGACCTGTCATGGTTAGTCTATCTTGGGCTTGGGTCTTGTGCGGGTGTTAGATAACTCTTCTCCAGCATGATTTCGACAACCATGCGATTGGTCAATGCGGAGGCCTCCATAGGACGTGATAAGTGTTATAAGATGTGGGTGTGAGAGAGAAAAGTTGTGGTTATGATGGTCTTTGCAAGTAAGAGTGAAGAGAGATGCGTGCTGCTGGCGACCAGTGACTGCAGCCGGTGAGCACTGTCGAGACTAAGGCAATATGAAGGATATATTGAACGTGTTTGTCATTCATTCTTCCGTACTTATGTTGTCATTATGGTTGAGATAAATCTAGTCCTGCCCTCCTAACATAGGTAGATAACGGCTACCGGCTTTCAAAGCCAAACACCAAGAACAAAGAACATCCACGTTTATATCCTTTTCAATGGGTATGCTAGCATTTATGCTAGCGGGTATCATCAAGCAATCTACCCCTGTGCGCCATCGCTATGCAAAGTTCGCTATGATTGCAGCAGCCACGTAAATTCGTAAAGACATCAAATCAAGCCTCCGGCTCCTAAGCTTCAGTCACATCGACATCTTCAAAATCAATGTCATCGTCCCCTTCTGACTTCATGTCAACATCCGACTCCTCCAACTTTGGTGCTTCGCCAGCGGCATTTAGCAGAGCCTCATCTTGTTTGTAAATGTCTTTGAGCTCCCATTTGCCATTGAAGTCGCCGGACCTGTGCATGATTGCTATTTCTTCCAATGTACTTCTAACAAAATCCATTGGCTGACCAAGAGCAATCTTCAGATCATTCAGACCCCAGTATCGATGTACACGGAACTTCTTGAAAAGCTCCTCAATAAGGACTTCCTTTGATACACGAGTAGTACGATTGTCTTTGAGTTGCTGTCTCTTGATGTTCGCAGTCTGGGAGTTGTTAGCATGAACCACAGATTACACAAAACTTTTCTTACAGCATTGATCCTGGATCGCTCAGCAGAAGAAATGACACTGGCATATTGTGTCCTAGCTTCAACCTTGCCGATCCTGATAGTATCCTTCTCCTTGGGTCTGAGCAGGTCCTGAGTACGCTGCTCCTCAAGTCTTCTGTGTTCAGCATTCTCGACTGGGACGGCTTCGAACTCCTGCGATACTGTGCCAGCAAGGGCAGTTATCTTTGATATTGGCTTTCTCGGACGATACTGCCAGGGCTTGCCCTTGTTCTCTTTCTTCTTTTCATCTTTTTGAATGTTCTCGTAGAGCTGTGATCTTCCCAGGCCTGGATTTCCGTCCTCGTCGATATTGTCCCATACGTTTGCCCTTCGTTTGTAGCCTGGCTTGTCCTTTTCGGAAAACATCATGACCTGGCCTTGCCGTTTTATCCGTCGATGTGCTTGATCTGGCGCCTTGAGGATGTACTCCTTTTCTGTAGATTGAAAGAATGGTGATTGGTCGTTGAGCTTTAAGCTCACCTGTTGAGGCTTCTCAAGTGATCCTTCCACCCGTATAGTGCCTATCTCTATTTCATCGTTGTCGCCTAGCTTCGCTAATGTTTCCCATAGGTGCTTTGGCAATTTTGATACCCACAGGTTCTGGTGAGCCTGCTTGAAATCGAGTTCTGGATCGTCCAAATCCGCATCGTCCATATAGGTATCTGACACAGCGGAAGGAGACGGTGACGCTACATCTTCCAGTTTGACATGCGCATCCATCGCACCGCTGTCGACCTTCAAAGCTGGTACCTGTGTACCTGACATCTTGACAACAGCTGTTCAAAATACCAGAGAGACGTTCTAGAGCTGCGAACAAGGCAAGGGAACAGAAGGGGACACGTTAAGGACAGTACGACCTGCAGTCTTCATGTTTGGTTCACATTTTGATGTCACTTGCGCCTCGAATGCCGGCAAGGGCATCGCTTTAGGCATGGTGTGGCGCCTGCGCACGTGACTAACGCGTTAAGCATGCCCTAGACTTAAACAATTGTGCCGCTAAATCAACCTCCTCCTGTGGCAGTATTGTACCTACACCTCAATCTACTACATGTATTTATTAATGATTACTTTGCCGACTGTCTGCTGGACTGCTGGTGACTTATTCAAGTTTCATGTCATGGACATAACTCTGAGATTGGATTTTGATCTCAATTGATGACCTGAACACTTATAAGTCTAGATAATTCGAGCATTCCCGATCGTACAATGTGCGTGCACATTAACGTAAGGCACTTAACGTACGTACCTATTTAATTAGCGACGAGGAGAACTCCCGAAGTATGGGACATAGGCTACAGTAACAAAGGCTAAACACCATTGTCCCACGAACAAGATACCTACCTATCCTTTCCCTCCACCACTCTCCTTCCTCATCTCATCCACCTTCGTTTCCACCTCACCAGCGACCACGACTTCAGGCAACTCCGTAATATCATGAATAACCCCCACTCCACCTTCCCCCTCTCTTGCCAAATCAACAACACGCACCGCATCTACAGTCAGCACTCCCTCCTTATACGCTACCCATCTGATCTCCGTCTCATGGCACTGTCCCACTCCTAGCGGTCCTATCCTCAACTCCGCTGTCAAACTCACCAAGTCCGTGTCTAGTGGGACAGCCGATGTGCCAGACGATTGCGCCGGGTGGTGCAGAGCGTACAGGAGGTGCTCGTCGACCACGGCTTTTGCTACACTCTGGTGTTGAGCGTGCTTCATATCACTTGCTTTCGGACGGTTTGTGGGTGTGTTATTAGACAACTGAAGTAAGGACGCGTTTGATGCTTTAAGGGCGTGGCGTTTGGCAAAGTGTTGGGTGGGGTTTGTAGGCCGCTGAATACGCGGGAGAGGTACGATGGCTAACTTGACTGGTTTGGTGGAGTTGTTTATGATGAGGACTCGCCAGGCGAAAGGAACGTTGATGGTGGCCGGGGAGTCGGGGGCTGTGAAGGATATGCTGAGGATTGAGGAAAGCGGAAGGGAGGCAGGATTACCGGTAGGAGGTGATGTCGGGATGTTGTAGTGTTGGAGGGAAGTTGAGGCGGTGCGGTTTGTTGGATTGGTGCCCAGTGTAAGGGAGGTTGTGGATTTGTGTGGTTGTTGTGGCTGCCTTGGTGGATCAGGGTAGGGCGTGAAGTTGAGAGAGGTAGGACGATTAGTGCGTTGTAGTGGCTGGGCTGGGGCACCAAAGGTTGGATTAAGGGGGAGAGAGAAGTCAACATTTGTGGTCCAGTTGAGGTGAAGGGTTGCTGTTGAAGTTGGCGACAACATGAGTTTGATGATGATTCTGATGGTCAAGACGTCGATGGTCGTATTCTGCGTTGTGTTTGTATTTGCTAGCTCAGGCTGTTGTAGGGGTTGCTCAGCTTTACTTAGTTGCTGGCTAGATTGTAGATTATAAAGGAATGTGATGCCGTCTTTGGACTTGAACGACATGGGCAGGAAGTCAGGCATCAAAGCAGTTGCTTTGCCAGTAGCCATGTTCACATGTATGGATTCGACAGTGCCGCCGACAGAAATGAGGGGGTTAATGTCAACGTCAAGCGAAGCAATTGTCATCGGAATAGGTTTAGAGGTATTGATTTTGTTGTATTTGAGACGTGGCATGACTACCAGATGAGCCGGAATTGGCTCAGAACCGCGGTTCTGGATCGAGATCCGGACATCCTTGTTTGATGGTGTTGGCACCACCTTTTCGAGTCTCGAGAATGGGAGGTACAGGTGGTCACCTATCCCTGGTGTGCCCTTGAGAGGCTCTAAGATGTTAGGTTCGAAGGTTGTGAATGGCTTGAGGTATTCACTGTCTGTTGTACTCTCGGATGCGATAAGAGTAGCGATTGGAATAAACACGATTGAAGGATCTTGCAAGCGAATTCGTGGTCGTCCAAGGTTAATGACCACTTCCCATATCAGTCGCAGGATAACCTCGCCTTCCCTGTCGGCTTGCTCGACTAAAGTGAACGATTCATCAGGTCTTGCAACCACTTCAGCACCTACAAGGTCTCGAGTAGGCGAGGAGGCTTCGGTAGGTGGCCTCGTCGACTCATCTTCAAGCGAGATAGCCCAGGCGTCCACTCGAACTTCAAGTTTGGTCAGGTAAAAATGCAATTTCTCTTCAGGACAAGCAGGCGTATCCAAGCAAATAAGCACCCTTAATTGTTCATCTAGTCTGTGAATGAGTAAGACATAGGCCTTGTAATTTGCGTGAGGAGCATACCGAAGTATATGCTAGTCCTTTGTTCTAAACCAGACTGGCCTTGCTGAAGCTCATCGATAGGAGTACTACTACTCGACGGCACCAGAACAGTCACCCTGGCTTTCTGTAACAGATCCCGATCAACCTGTGTAAATGACATTGTCATCGTCCTCTGTACTTCATCTTGAGATTAGTGCTGGCTAACGTTGGTCGACGGAGGAAGGACCCCTGGATTGCAGTATCCACTAAAATGTGTAGTCAGCCTTATGTACTTTGCTGTCTGTACAAGGCTGCGTGGATTACTCTGCTCTGTGTTGTAACCAAAATTCGCAAACTCACTTAGTCCATTAGTATCGATACTCGTCGTCGTCGATATCCTCCGTGTTCGGCCTCTTGCTATTGTGGTACTATCTCCGTCTTTATTTCCATGTTTATGCGACAACAATCTGCGACGTGAAACAGTCTTTTTTGGCGATATTGTAACGATGAACGGAATACCTCAACCCACGAGCCTCTGGCAGGAAGCCCGGGCACCAGATGGCCGGCCCTACTATTACAACACACAGACCAAGGAGACATCATGGCAAAAGCCACAGGATTTGCTGACGCCTTTAGAGCGAGCACTAGCAAGTCAGCCATGGAAAGAATACACAGCCCCAGATGGGAGAAGATACTACGCTCACTCAGAGACGAAGGAAACTGTCTGGGAGATGCCAATCCAATACAGGGAAGCACTGAATACGGTCCAGGCTCAACAACCAGCTACGCCTACAGGACTACCTGCCGTAGCACCAGCTCCAGCATTTGTCGCAGGTGGATCTACAGCTCTTGCGCCGTACCAGCCTCGGGATCTACCTGGCAGCTTCGATTCTCGCCGCGAAACCATTAACCTTCCTTCAGTCGTAAAAGAAGTTATCCCGGATTATGCGAGCTTTGAGGAGGCCGAGGCAGCCTTTATGAAATTGTTAAGGCGCTTAAATGTTCAGCCTGACTGGACTTGGGAACACACCATGCGCGTTACTATAAAAGACCCTCAGTATCGAGCTTTGAAAGATCCTAAGGATAGGAAAGCAGCTTTTGAGAGATATGCTGTCGAGGTTCGCGAACAAGAAAAAGAAAAGGCCAAAGAACGTCTGGCTAAACTCCGCACAGATTTCAGCAGTATGCTGAGAACACACCCTGAGATCAAACACTACAGTCGATGGAATACCATCCGGCCGATCATCGAACGAGAGACCGTCTTCAGATCTACTGATAACGAGGAAGAGCGTAAGCAATTCTTTGCCGAATACATTGTTGAGCTCAAGAAGCAAAACCTAGAGCAGGAAGCATCGCAACGAAGATCCGCTATCAACGATTTAGCTGGCATCTTGAAAGCGTTAGACCTAGACCCATACACAAGATGGTCTCAAGCCCAGGAACTGCTCGAGTCGAATGACCGCATACAGAATGATGAGAGATTCAAGCTTCTCAGTAAGTCCGATATATTGACCGCTTTTGAGGACCACATCAAGGCTCTTGAAAGGTCTTTCAATGATACACGTCAACAGCAAAAGTCACAGAAGATGAGAAGAGAGCGCCAGAACCGTGACGCTTTCCAGTCCCTACTCAGAGAAAAGAGAGCGCAAGGCGTCATCAAAGCTGGGACCAAATGGAGCACGACCCTACCACAAATCGAACAAGATCCAAGGTACGTAGCAATGCTTGGTCAGTCCGGGTCAACCCCACTCGATATGTTTTGGGATATGCTTGAAGAGGAGGAGAGATCGTTGCGGGGTCGTCGAAACGATGTGTATGATGTTCTAGAGGTAAGACGGTTCCTCCTTATTGTCGTTGAAACGATTGCTAACAATGTACCAGGACAAACGATTCGAAGTCACGAGCAAGACTCCCTTCGATGAATTTCTCGAGATTATGCTCACTGATCGTCGCACAGAAAGCATTGATAGAGATGTGTTGCAGCTTGTCTTTCAGCGACTCCAAGAAAAGGTGCAGAAGCGTGACGAAGATGAGAAGCATGCAGCTGACAGACATCGCCGACGAGCCATTGATGCCCTGCGATCAAGAATCAAACACCTCGATCCTCCGGTACGTATTTCAGACAATTGGGAGCAAGTCAAATCACGAGTCGAGAAAACGGAAGAGTATCGTGTACTTGACTCTGATGAGGACCGCCAAGCAGCGTTCGATAAGGTAATTAAAAGATTGAAGGAGAAGGAAGAGGATGCGGAAAAAGAGCGGGAAAGACGCAAAGCACGCAGAAGTGATGAGCGTGAATACCGCAACGGACATCGTGAGAGTCGACATAGCCGAACTTCGCGGACTCCTGAAGCAGATCCGTATGCAGCTGACCGCCGTAAAGCTATGGCAGCACGAGAGAAGCAGTATAGAAAGCCGTCTCTGGATGTGAGTCCTGCAAGGACTTCCTACAGAGACCGCGAGCGTGACGAGCGACATGGCCGACTTGAACGAAGTCCACCCGGACGTCTACCAGTGTATGAACGAGATCGCAGAGATCGCGAAGATGAGCGCGAGCGACTGTATCGTACCCGAGCTGACCCTCGTGGCACTCGGGACGAGCTCAATTATGGCGAAGAGTCTCGGAGTACCACCAGCGAGAGACGCCGAAGACGTGAGAGTCCTGACGAAAGCGTGGACAGCAGCAGACGCAAACGAAATCGACGCGACAGCCATGGTAATTCCCAAGAACGACGCAGAACCAAATCGCCGCAGATCAAGAAGGAGGATCCTGAGGCTGCGCCGGAGCCTGAACCTGCAGGTGTCCATTCAGGATCGGAGGAGGGTGAGATCGAGGAGGATTGATTGGTTCATACGCTATTTGTCCAGGTCAGTACAGTAGCATTACCTATCTGAGCTTGTACTGCGCTTAATGTAGGGCATCTGAGGATTTCATTCGAATTTGAGGGTTGGCGAACTCGGTCTTTGCTCCTAATCCTACGGAGGTTGTTTCGGTATGTAGCACGCTGCTTCACACTGCTCACTGCTTACAGTCCAAGCTGTGGTTCCTGCTAATATCAAAATCGTTGAGCAAGGTGCGTTCTCACACCTTCATTGCATGATTATAATCGTCTTTCGTTGCAGCCGTCCTTTCGTGTCACTTCTCGTACGATTCAACCTCTCCTTGTGCAGCAGCAGGCCGTATTGGTTTCATGTCTGATCTCTGGTAATGGCGGCATGTCCTTTCATATCTTGTTCAAGTGTTGACGATACACTCTCTGATAAGCCTTTTTTATATTGAAACTGCTACCACTCGCTGCCTTCACTGGTAAGCACTTACTCGAACCACTTCACCTACCCTGCAGGGACCTTCAAGCATCAGGTTTTCATCCGAAAGTTCGTGTGCATGGTCTAATCACTGATCCAGGGTCTGTCACATACATGATGATGCTTGTGTGTCTACAACAAAACATAACTACCAGTCAGCACACGGTGGACAGCGTACTTCCTCCACACTTCACCATGGAAAACGTGATGACCTGCATGACCAAGAGCAGTTTCTCATCCAGCATGGTTGGGATGTCCGCTTGCAAAGTGTATAAATTCCAGTCTCTGAACTGCATGTTTACAACTCTCTCAAAGGCGGACTCAACATATCAATCTAGAGCAAATAGCAGTTGAGCAGGATGATGTACTGTACCTACCCAGGTTACCAGGAGCGCCAGCTATGAGTAGGCGGATTCTTGCATCATGTTGCTGTCCGTTTCATCTCATTGCGTACTGTACTGGGAGAGTTAATCGTAACTAGAAGTAGAAAGTAAAGTCTCCAGCTCAGGGTTGAGGGTGAATGGGTTTAGATGATTTTTATTCTACCAACCTCATATTTGATATACCCGACTATTGTCTCTTGTATCATTATGTGCTTCTGATTTCATGCTAGATGTTTATTCGTCTCGGCTGCGGTATGAGTATCATGTTTGGGAACACGCGGTTGAAGAACGCTCACTAGTAGTTTGCGATTATGAAGATGACTATTCAGGTTTCGCAAGGTCAAGCTACGATCCTCGCTAAGTCTTTCTGCTACATCTGCAACATCTTTTCATGCTTGCCCTTATGCCCAAAACGCCTCGCTATGCCAGATTTGCTCATCGCAACTTGGGTATCATGTGAGTCTCTTTTCTTTTTTTTGCTTTATATGTCCCATTGATGGTCACTTGAAAGCTATGTCAACTGCATAGCATCTCCGTTCGTCATCTGCAACGCGCCACTTCCCAGCGAAGACCCTCGATTAATTTGCAACCTCATCTGATCGCTGTTTGTTATGGTCTCTTCCTCGCCTTCGTCGTCGTCATCGTCGTCGTCTTCATCGCCACCACCAAACTCGAAATCACCACGTTCGATCCGACTGCATCGATCCAGCACTTTCTGATATTCCTTTCTAAGATCTTCCAGCGTCACGATCACTCTCTGTCTCTTTCGGACAGGCCCTTGATTCGAAGAGACCTGATCACGTGCCCGCTTAAGTCCTAGACCTCCTATTCTTGGATCGTCATTGCTATCAGCAAGAATATAGGCTTCGTCCTCTGGAACACAAGTCATAGCATTCATGAGTGCGAGGAGTGCATGTCGCAAAGATGTAGCTTGTGGATCACTCCTGGCTCGACCAGATTTTTGTATGATTCGTAAGCGGTCGAAAAGCACTGTCACTGCTCCTCTGAAGTCCTTACGAGACAGTCGAAGCGCATGTAAGATACTCAGATAGTCGACGGTTGAACTCGAGAGCCAGAGCCCACCAGCTGATGGTATAGAAGTTTGTTTCTTTGCTAGCGACGCAAGATGATTGTCAATTTGAGTCGCAAGGTGTGGATGATCAAGTAAAGGCAATCCCTGCAGCTTTCTTACCACGCCAGCTGTGTCGCTCAGAGATGTGCTTGCGTTGAGCAGGGTGTCAAGCAGGTCGATAGTTGACGCTTTTTGTAATGTTAGATCAGGAAACTGCACCAGTGCTTGATATGCTTCATCAAAGTTTGAACGTTGTAATTGTGCTGAGAAGAGCCGGAGTAGTACGTTTTGCTTGAAATTGAGAGGTGGTTCCTTCTTGTCTGTTGCGAGAGCTGCCAATGCCAGCTGTGCAAACTCTACTGCCTGCCCCAAAGCTTGCCGGCCTTCAAATAATGACAGTATGTGATCAAAGTATCTCGATAGACCGCTATAGAAGCAAGCCGCCTCTTGTTCTGTCAGCAAGCCTGCAGAGACTTCTTCTAGTTTGCCAAGCGGCCTGCCAGTAGCAAGGTTGTGCGAAGCGTCCCGGAAGTACAGAGCAGCTTCTTGATAGTTCCCCACGGCGAGACTGAGTCGACCTTTGACATACGTCGACCATTTCGTGGAAGGTTGAAACTTGAGGAACTCGGACGCGAGCTGGGTCTCGCCGTGTTTCAGCAGGTCGCACTGGAAAAAGACGGCTGCATTCTCTGGGCCTGCTTCAAGATCTCCTGGGACGAAATCTAAGATGTCCCGTATATGTTGCATCAGCAGAAATGGCATAGGATGACTGTCACTTGATGGGACTCGAAGGCTTTGCCCATGTATGTCTTGCAAAATCGAAGTGGGAAAACCAGCTGCTTCGTCTGGTGATGATTGTCTGAAATGTGTCGCCAGCCATAAGGTCCGTTCCTGTGACTTCAGCTTCGAAACCAACTGCTCAAAGAAATGCGCCGTATCAAAATGCTCGGATTCATCCACAAATACCGCAACCGCGATCAGACTCAGGAGCACATTGCGAATATCTGTCATTTCGTCAAGAAGTGCAGCTGAGATGAGTTTAGTTCCGAAATCTGTCTTGACATGATTTGGCTTTCCAGGCCGTCTGTGGTGCTCGTAGATGTGTTTGAGCAAAGCATTATAAATATCGTTGCTGATGGCTTCAAGGCCTCCAATTGAAGAAAGATCCTTCAAAAAATCGTTCTCAACGTCGTCTGGCACAGCGTTGGCGAAATCAATTTCGTTGAAGAAATTGACGATTCTCGTAGGGGTGTCAATCTCTGATTCCGTGTAGAGGTCCTCCTGCAGTGTCTGCAGAAAGTTGACCATGAGCTCGGGAGGGAATGAACTGAAGTACTTTTGCGCGGCAGAGAGGAACGTCGATGGTACTTTGGCGTCTTTAGCCGTGAAGACGGGTTTATGGCCTTCACGATACCGCCATTGAGCGTGGGCTATTCGTTGATAGCTGTTCAAGGACTCGGCAGTATTCGTTTGTAGCAGTTCAAGGTTATTGCATTCTCGCACGGCACAGCAAAGATCGGCCATGGTAAGCCAAATCATATTCGTTATTGGATCGCACGCAAGGCCAAGTGGTGCATATCGCCCCTCGTTAATGCTCTCAAGAGTACGCCAGAACTGCCGCCACTGTTGGTCACTCTCAACCGCAAGGCGTTCATAGTCAGCTGATGAGTCGTTGGATTTCCGCAGAGTTGCTTGCGAAACAACTACTAGAACGAGGCGCTCTTTCAGGGGCTTAACTCTATCCTGGGAAGATAGTCTGGTGTCTGCAGCTGTTGAGTATTGTGCAAGCGCTGTTTCGATAACAGCAGTGGAATAACGCCCTGGGAAAACAATGTACTCGAGCCATTCAGAAGTGATGTCTTGTACCTCGGATGGCACAAAATCCGGACCAGGAGTTCTGGCACGGGCAGTCTTGACAGCGACCCACTCATCCTCCCATGCGTCCCTTGTTCTGTCATTGAAGTCGAAGGCTAATGAATATGCCTTGTGATAGTTGTTGTTTCGCCATAATGCCCACACTCGCCACAACTTTGTGTGCTTCTCCCAGATGGTGCGCAGACCGGTCAAAGACCAATGACTGGCGGCATTGGGGTCGGGATCCGGCAACTTTAGCGCTGCACTAGGGGCCTTGTCTTCGATACTGAAGAGATCCAGTTCATCTGTGTAGCTTCCACGAACATTCCAATACTTGACCTGTCCACCATTGAGCGGCGAGTGTGTCATGAGAATGTGCTCGTTCTTGTTCCAACCACCTTCGAGGAACTGAATGTAGCCAGGTTCGGCAGGGCTAAGTCTGACACGGTCTTGAGGGTCTTTTGGGTCTCGAGCAACATCAAGTAGGTCACGAGTGTCCACCAATCTACCAGACTCGAGGTGCCATATCCTCAGGGTGTGGTTGAGACATGCTGTAAACAAGTATTGACCATGTCTTGCCATGGCATACGCTGTGTTGTATGCCAATCGCATACCATCATATTCGTAGTCTGGGAAGCTCTTTCGGCTGACTATGCTTAGCAGCGACGAACCCCAAGACTTGTCATCGTAGTTTACGTGTATCCAGTGCTGTTGTTCCTCGCTTCTCTTCCAGTGTTGAACTTTCCCACTTGCAAATGAAACGAAGACATCGTGCGGATTCGCTGCGTGAACGTAGAATGCTCTATCGATTGACAGCGAAGAGGCTCGAATGGTGGAGCACCACGACTTCGTATCGTGAGGTATTGAGCTTGAGTCTTGGAAATAAGTGCTCTCAAGGTGTATTTCGAAGACTTCGTTGCCTTGGGTGAGAACAAATATGTAGAAGTCGTCTTTCCTGCCTGAATCGCAAATGCTAATGCCTCTCGGTGAGATCTGGTCTTGGAACTCGAATGCGAGGACAACATTGGCTTCTGGATCTCGTTCTGAGCGGGCAAAGTCTGCGTTCAGGATTTCCAGCAGCCGCTGCTTCCCAACCACACGCCATAGAAACGATCTGGGATACGAGTTTGACTGGCGAAAGAACACTGAACTCGCTGATGCCAGATATTCGGCTGCGTAGCTCTTGTCGTCTGTAGCAAGTACATCACTCCTTGCTGGCTTCTTGGAGAACTTCGACCTGTCATATGTGCCATTCCCGCGCGGGATTGAAATGTCGATACGCTTCGTAGAACTCGTTGGCTTCACCTGAAAGGCACCTTCCGTGTATAGGTTCAGCATCGTTGTTGGAGTTGCAGATTTACGATGCCTTGTGGCTGTAGGATACAGGCATGAATAGCTGTTACGACATCTTACGAAGTTGGTTGATCTTTAGCGGACACACTGGTCGCTTTTGCACTGCTTCAAGTTGATTGCAGGAAAACAATGCACTGGCACTTTCCTGGCGTCGCGTGTCGTAACTGCACCTAGACGCGACTTTTGCGCCAAGCAATCGAAAACCCTAACCCTAAACCAGAGCCGACGTCAGTCACGTAGATATAAATGGACGCACAGCATTGCACACAGCCGTAGCATTGTCGTTGTATTGGAGGCCTCCGAATGATGCATGGGAGGACTCTGAGTTCAATATTGGTCATACATGGGACGATGGTAATGAGGAACTTGTCAATCGCCTGGCAATGGCAGCTACGAAAGCACGGATACAGATCTTGAATCGTCTTTGCCACTCAGGATAGCTATGCGAAATCAGCTTCGATGTAAACTAGGGATTCGGCACAAAAGGAGCAACATATGAACAATTGGCGTCCTAATAGATGGAAACATGTTCTCGCATGTCTGAAGAATTTCGAGTAGACTCTAGGCCCTGGCAGTTAATTGCCCTGGGCTATGTACTTAAATGTTCTCATACCACTCATCGATCGAACAAAGATGCTGACTCATCTATCATGAACTGAATAGCTTCGGCTCGAAATGTATCGTACTCGACGTAAGAGGTAACGTTCGCATCGAAGACGTACTCCTGAGCATAGCCATCGGTATTGTCGTATGTCGGCCACTGAGGCACGTCAGAGACTGGGTGAAGGTCAGTAAAAACAATCACATGAACGTCAGAGCTGACATAGGACCTACCACCATGGTTGTTGGGATTCAGATCATGTACAAAGCTAACCCACATCCGACTCATGAGGTTCGCCAACTCTGTGTAACTTGCGGGCTTGCCAGAAAACGGAGGTGGATAAGCAGGATTCGGGTCCCCGTAGCCTAAGCCTTGAACATTGTCCGCCACGAACGCGAATTCTTGGAAGTGGTTAGAGCCACCATACTGAGAGACTGTTATGGCCATTAGATATGTTGTGGGAATTTATAGGACAGCATTATACTTACCTCCAGCTACAAGCACGTTGAAGCGAAAAGCGTAAGAAGAGGTATTCTGCCGGAACCAAGCCTGACTATGAGCACGGCGAGGTGCATGGATGACAAAATCACCTGCGAATGCTGAGGACCGTTTGTACTGCAAGCCATATGTGCTGTTCGGACGTCCATGGAGTGTTTGTGGGATACCGATTGACGGAATGTCGGGATATAGCGTTTCGAGGATCAACGTATTATTGGCATCGGGGCCGACTGACGAGACGTACTGTGCAAAAGCGGTATCGTTATTTATACCTACCGGCCCGAATGTTGTCCCTTCGTCCGTGTTCGCACCGACTAGTAACGGTACCCTGACAAAATGCCCTTCACGAAGCATGTTGGACGTTATGTCTGGTATAAAGTCACCGTCCACCATCGGGCCAAAGGATGTTTTTGGTGTTGTGTTGAAAGCTTGATTGAGGGTATTGAAAGACAGACCTCGCAGACACGCTAGGCTGTCTGGGGATGCGTTGCAGCCTGTGGTGGCAAGGACCTTGGCGTACCATAGGTCTTGCTGGGTGATGTTGGAGGAATACCGGTTCTCCCAGATACTCTCGGCAATGATGGCACGGAAAAGACCATCATCTCTTCCCCCGTAGGCTTGAGCTTGGTACCCGACAGCAGAGCCGCCCGCACTTTCGCCCCAGATTGTGACCTTGGAAGGGTCTCCGCCAAAGGCTTGGATATTTTCTTGGATCCAGTGCAGCGCGAGTCTTTGATCCTTGAGTCCTAAGTTGGCCAGGCCAGCTCGCTGAACGGTAGATCCTCCCAGGAAGCCCCAGGCAGTCAAACGGTCTGCGACGAAGGGTCAGATGACATGCTAACATTGGGTTGGAGTAGGTAGGGGTTACATTGAAAAGAGGCTGCAACAATGGGTTTTCCCAATGCCACCGAGTTTTGGACAAGGAATGTCAGATTGTAACGTTTATCGGCCGCTCCACCCATAGTGTACCCTCCTCCGTGAATCCAGACTAGGACAGGCAAGGTAGCGTTCTCGTAGCCTGCCGGTCGTACCACGTTCATGGTCAAGCAGTCCTCGGAGACTTGGTACCCGATTTGATCGACCTATACCAAATGTCAGTAATGGGTAGTATTGCCGGAACTGGTGGACAACACACGCCATAGCCGACACATTCTGGTGAATAAGTGGTCGCGACTCTTGATTCAGTGAAGGAGGTATTGAGGCTGGCGGGAAGGTTGAATCTGAGGTTGCCAAGAGGTGGTTGCGCATAGGGTATTCCTAGGAAAAAATCCTGGTTATACGTGGGATTGTGCAAACCGACATATGTCCCATTAACGATAGTCACGGTTGGAGCACTACCCGCTGACGGTGCAGCACACACGAAAGATATCGCGATCTGGACACAGGCGACGCCCAGAAGCAAGCGAATTGCTCTCTCCATTTGCTTGTAGTATATGCTCTTTCGTCAGATCCGTACCTGTTAGTAAGTATTCATGAAAGAAGGAAGAACAGCATCTCAACGACCTTCAAGGAGAAGATATAGCACCATTTGATACCATTTGGCTAGTTTTGAGGAGCTTGCCAGCTTCGCTTAGCAGCTCTCGGTATTGGAAGACCGACATGCTTCAATCCAATCCACGTTGGGAGTGTTATGACAGAGTATTGACTACTCCGACGAGTCGAATATCCTGGCCCTTGGCTGCTTGGCAAGAATTTCTCTCGAGTTGTGCGCCGTCAAACTGACGGGGATCCATGCCACCGCAGACCACAGCCTTGTGTGACAGTAGTACTTGTGTAGTACTCCGTACTGGATCACCGTTTGACGCGCTAGAGTGGATACTCTCGTTCCCCGCAACAGAGTTGTAATCATAGAACCTCGGCATGACCAGACGTATGACTTCTATTGGTTGTCAGGGAGAGCATTGTTTTGCCATTCCACCATAGAAAGACCAAGCTACACAAGATACCCCATTGAAATATCAGGCCGACGGCACTAACCTTAAGCACCCAATTCTTCGTTGTGAAGTATTTAGACAGGAACATGGGACTCTTGGGTTGTGGCTGTGAGCTGGATTGTGCTGAAAGCTCTGTTTTCAGCGTTAGAGTTGATGGATTCCATGATTTGTGAATATGTGTGGTTGACAACTATGAAGTGTGAGAAGTGCTAGCCGATTATAATCCTAGCTTGGCAACTGCCCCGAGACAACTGCGACACAACCCGACCTTGGAAGTAGCACAATTGCAACTGCACCAAGAGTTGTATTGATGACGTAGTCAGAAACATTGACGTTGGCCTCATTATCGAAAAGTGAAGTGCTTCGAAATGTCTGAATACGTGCTCGTGTTTCGGAAACAGTAGTAATACGTGTAATATCGACCAGAATGGCTCGCTGTACAAAAGCACCAAGTTCGCAAGGCCACACAGCGGTGGTAACCAGCTCGAATATGCTTCTAGAGGGTGCTATTAAATGTGGGCGACTTCAGTATCGACTCGTTCGCTATACGATGCACTGTTTTCGAAGGTGTCCAAGCACCAGCCACAATTTATGGAAATGAACAGACACGAAAGCCTTGAATACGATCTACCTGAAGAACTTAAGCACACGACAGGCTCAGGGTAACGGCGTGATCAGAACGCTCGTCCTGAAATGATGGAGACGAACGGCACGGGCCGGTACGAATTGAAGTCAAACTCGCAAAGTGTGGTAACGCCTGTGGTACCATACCAGACTTCGCGCCCAAGAAAGACTGCTAAGACCACTGATACCATTAGACTGCCTCGATGACCTCAGAGATATCATAAGAGCAGCGCGGGATGCCTACGACCAACTCCTGCAACAACACAAGAGAGGAGCTGGAGACGACTCAAGTCTGATAAGGAACCACAATTACAATGCTTCAAACCCACAGTTTCCACACTATGCCTTACTGCTAGCTTGGCAATCTGTTGGACGCCCACAACCCTGATACATATCAAGTACGCTTCTAGAAATAATGTTCTCGCTACGGTTCGTTACTAACACCGCACACGCTCCGTTCTTAGGGCGGAAGTGAGCATTTGATCCAGTTCCACTGTAATCTTTTGTTCTTGCTTCATTTGGAGCCTTGTCTCTCGACCCTTACTTCAGCCGACATTTTGAGCGCAAGACATCAGAGCCGCATGGCGTACCTACATGCCACCTTATCTCGGGGCCCTCAATTCACGCCAAGGGGTTTGAAACACACAAGTAGCCTGAGATGTCCTGTATATTCAGCGAAAGCTATTAGTAGGCTTCTATCGTTCTCGTGTATTAGAGTTATGGGCAGTGGTGCTGTAAGTGATAATCTTTGACTATAGGATATAGCGATATGTCGTTGATCACAGTAGTAGTGTCACGAATCACGAGCGTCGTAAATCTGAGGGAGTAGAGTTACCTACCTACAGTTCGCCAAGCGCGACGCGTTGGAGAAAGTTTATTTTGTAGCATCTCGCGTTCGGGACATCGAACTCATCGAACATCTAAGTCAGCTGTAAGGTTCACTTCAAGCACGGTATATATGTAAGGATAGAGAGCTTTGTGTGGACCCTGCGCTAGTACCTTCTGGTCATGTTGACACACTGGAACTGACTTTGTCCGTTTGCTCAAGGTGATACTGCCGCAGGTATTTGTAGTATAGAGGACTAATCAAATCTCTATTCCTCCTCGATGCAGTAGCAACTCTTCGCCATGTGAATGCCACGCTACAACCGCGTGCGGACCACTTTAGACAGATACTCAGCTGGGATCCTACGATGCCTGTAATCAATCTTAGCCAACCTTCCAAACATTGTGCTTCCAGTACTTGGCTCAAAGTGCGAAATAGTGGTTTAGATACACGCCACAAGGCTTTGGGTTTCCGGAGGTTGGCTGGGTGTGCTGCACGTGATCTGATTTCTGAAGCCTTGTGCTACCAAGGCTCTACGGCTAAGGAGCAACGAGCTTCACTTGATGCATTTCTTGAATAGTCACTCATTGCTCATTCAAACACCTAAAGCATGCGATAACAAGAAATCGGTTCGAGGAAACAATCGTCACCAAAGAATCAATCTGAAGTCGGCAAAATGTCAAAACGAGTCCTGTCGTACATGTGCCGTCAATGTCAATCACGATCCTCCGCAAGTCAACAGCAAAGTCGTTTTTCGACAGCCACCTACCGCAGTGCTGCGAGAGAAAACACAAGACAGCCTAATACCACCCGGAATGCACCAACACTGCCTCCCATGGCACCCTCCGATGAGTTGCGACAGCTTGCAAAAAATGCCTCGAATGAAGCTTTGACAAGACCGCAGGCTGGTGTTCCGCTCGACGAGCCATACCATCTAAATGTCTACGCTCACAAACACAACACACACATCACATTCACTGAGCCTTCGCGAGATATAATACTATCCTACTCTTCAGGAAATATCGGACTTCGGAAAGGCCAGAGAGGCTCCTTTGATGCCGCTTATCAGTTGGCTTCCTATACCTTCAGAAAAATAGCAGAGAAGAATTGGAAAATAGGAGGGAAAAAGGCAAACCAGACGCCTGTGACTTTGAACGACACCAAGGTCAGAGAACGAGGCATTGAGGTCATATTACGGGGTTATGGTCCTGGTCGAGAAGCATTCCAGAAAGTGACCCTAGGAGCGGAAGGTCGACTCATTAAGGGATTAATCAAGAAGGTGACTGATGGCACTAGGCTCAAGTTTGGTGGCACGAGAAGTCCACAAGTCAGGAGGTTGGGTTGATGGATTTCGTGTTTGTATATTTATTTGTACAACATTGAGACAACTTGTGTGCTGCTCATTACCACCTTTCATGGTCTTCCTTTGAAACTCCGATCAATATGTTGATCTCACCGCCTAATTATGCTATCTTTTCTCAAAAGATCTGCTTCGTTGGCTTCACTCCACCCTTCTAGAGTCTTTGTGGTAGATAAGGATACTGCTGGAAAACTCCTGTGCTAGTCCATCGTGTTAAGAGGGAATTTTTCTTGGCATCTTCCTTCTCATCATGCTCAATCAACGTCTGGAACAGCTCAATCATGCCAGGAAGATCAACAATATGTTCCCCATGCACCAGATCTCGCTCATATCTCAACAACCGCCATTTAACTCGTCCAGTCGTAAAATCCCACGCATCCCCTCCACCATGACCAGTGCTCTTCTCCCCTTGCGCCAACAGCGCAAGACTAGGATGTTTATCAAGGATACTCTGCACCATTCTACACAAGTTCAATCCTTCAACCCTCGCTTTCATGTCTCCAACACTAGTCAAAGACATAGTCTGGTACCCATCCACCTGCAGCATCTCCAGCCCAGTAAACCTCAACCTAGCCTTCTCCTCCAGACCTCCACCATCCCCCAATCCCCCATGCCCGTTTCCACCCACCAGATCCCGATCATCCTCCCCCAAACTCCCAACCACAAACCCCAAATCATCGGCATCACACCCCATCCGCCTAATCAACCCAAAATTCGCCCACCCAATCTGACTAGCCAACCCCTCCAACCGACACCCACACCTCCACAGCGGCAGTCCATACAGCACCGGCAGCGCTTCATATGTAATCTGCTTGCAAACCAGCAAAACTGACAGACAGATCTGTTTGGGCTGCTGGCTCATGAAGACGTTGCGGAAGTTGGTGCGGATGAAGAAGTCGCGGATTGTGAGGTTGGGGGTTGTGGGGGTGAGGAGGAGGGTGTAGATTTGGTGGCGGATTTCGGGGGGGAGGGTTAGGAAAGGAGGAAGGGAGGGTGGTGGTGAGGAGGGGGGGTTCATTGTGGTTTGATGATGCGTGATGGTGTTGTTGGGGGTTGGGAGGGTGGTTTCTGCTGTGGTACTTGTGCTGGAGGATGGTTTTTGTTGTTTATCTAGCTATCTGTATCCGTTGTGTTACTGTACCGCAATTGTCGAGGTCGTGAGCGTCAGTCAGTCCCTTTCGTCCGCCGGTACGGACTAACTTTCCGCCGTTGAGGTTTTGGCTTCTGAAGATCATTTCATGTACTGTACGTGGCACTACTCCTTTACGTTTCTGGTGTCCCTGCTGTCGGTAGGAGACTAATTGGAAGACCACTGTCTCTTTCGTCTGATTGGAGGTTCATGAATATCTCTATGATAGTTCTATTAGCACATAGAGTGCTGAGTGATTGCAGCCCGTAATCCAGGACTAAAAATAGCTTCGAGGCCTTCCGGCAGTGATGTTGGCTATCGACTAGAGCAGAACGACAGATTTGTTTCTGTGATCTCTTTGGATATAGACTGCTTCATACGATTAGCAGGACGACTGTTCGTCAGATATCAATACCCTCCCCACGCCAGAAACAAGCTTTCTGAACAACCAACCACAAACAGCCAATCATATCGCAATGGCAAGACCTCGAGCGACCACACCACCTCCTCCCACCGGAGAGGAACTGAAATTACCTCGCATCCTCTGCCTCCATGGAGGTGGCACAAACTCCCGTATCTTTCGCAATCAGCTCCGTGCCTTCACATCGCATCCAACTCTCTCCGCTCGATTCCGCTTCGTCTTCTGCGAAGCACCATTTCTCTGCGACGAAGGTATTGGTGTAGTCCCCGTATACGCCGACTGGGGTCCTTACAAGCGCTGGTCACGCTGGATAGGGTCTCATCCTACCATCGACGCTAGCGTTTGTCAACACGAGATCAACTATGCCATCAAATCTTCCATGACTGAGGACGATAACATTGGCGGAATAGGTCCTTGGGTCGGCGTTCTTGGATTCAGTCAAGGTGCAAAGGTAGGATGTAGCATGCTTCTGAAGCAGCAATTAGAGGGTGCAGATGGTCCTTGGAGATTTGGAGTTATTATGGCTGGCAGAGCACCGCTGTTGGCGCTCAGTGAGGAAATGGAGGGGAAGAGGTACATGCAGAGTGCGGCGGGGTTGCCAGATGAAGCAGATATGGATGCAATTTTCGATGAGCCGGAGAACAAATTGAGGTTGCCAACTGTGCATGTTCATGGACTGAAAGATCCGGGACTTCATTTGCACAGAAGGTGTGTGGAGGATTATTGTGCGGCTGGAACGACGACGGTGGTTGAATGGGATGGACCGCACAGAGTACCAATCAAGAATAGTGATGTGGAGAAGGTTGTAAAAGCTATCATTGAGGTTGCCGACGAATACGGTGTCTAGGTCAAATTGGTAGCAGAAGAGGAAAACAAGAAATGGAAACACAGGCAAGGCCTTATCAATAAGACAGAACCAAAATTGGAAATGGTAATAGCAATCACAAGAAGTCCCGCCAGTTGAAACTGAGATCCTCTGCCAGAACCTCGAACAACAACGTCCTCACCTGGCCATGCAGATAGCAAAGAAGCAGGCGGACTTATGGCAAAGAAAGAGGAAGACTCCCACAAGTCTATCAACAGCTCGCCACAGGTAACTCATCACCACAGTCTCGTCATCCATAAGTGAAGGTCATCACCAAATCCCGCCTTCCCTTCCCCCAAAAGAAAAGAAAACAAAACAAAATAACCCCCTCCCACCACCAAGACTTGAGCCCCCAATCTTCCCTACAAACCAGCAAAAACTCAAGTCGTCCCGAGAAAAGACCCCTTCTCCAAGTTCAACCATTGCCAGTGGAAGCTAGATCACACATCTTCAAGTTGTACCTTGCCAAGTACGATATTGTATTATTTTAAAATCCTTCATTGTTAATTTTTCTTTATGGAGAAGATGATGGATCCGACTGAGCCACAGGACCAGCTTTTAGTAGCTGTGCAACGAACTCTGCTTGTGGGTGCCCTTTTTTGAGGCGGAAATGGGAGGCTGGTGGGATGTTACCTTCACTTTGGGGGGTGCTTAGGGGGCCGGGCTTCGGGCGTCGGGCTTCGCGAGCGGCTCGGGCCTAGGAATGAGGAGGATGTTGAACGGTTTTCTGCAGCCTTGAGCTCTTGATTGTGGTCCTAAGTTAGGTCCATGAATGCTGGGATATCTTCATCTTGGGTTCGACCATGCTCATTACAACTATGCAATTCACACTAGACTACGCACACCATTCTTACCCCCCCCCCTGACAGTATCGTCATCAGTGCTGAAGAGCCTCTACACAAAAAACAACACAGCTAGACCCAGCAGCCAGAACCGCGAACATGCACGCAACAATCCCAATGGTATCTGGCCATCACTTTGTTGAACGACTCCGAGGTAACACCGCATCTGACAAGACGATACAATGCCAAGAGGCTGAGTGATGCCCTCGTGCTATAGCGTCAATACATGAGCGAGCGAACCTCTGTTTATTAGGGTGGGACCAGAACAGTAGTGATTATTTCGCGAGTACGTAAAGGTCATCGTGACTGGCAGTCTGATACTTCGGTGGAATGGTAGGAGAATTTGTGTTACAGCTACAGGATCGGGTATAGCATGATAGACGTACAGTGTCACTTGAAATAGATAGCTATGTAAAATGCTCAAGCAAGCGAGACCAAAGGTGAATCAAAGTGACGTTATCTTTCTGGCCTTGTCTTTCTGGTACATGAAGTTGTTTGACCAGTCACGGAAATCAGCTTCCACGTATTACTTACTCTCTCCGACGAGCTTGTAACAAGATGTTCTCTGAGGCTGGTACCTGTAGCAAATCTCGGTAACTACAAGAAGTCCAGAAACTCCAACACAAAGGCAGTACACAAAACATATGCAACACGTTTCTGAGGCAATGATATTCCTACAACTTGCTTCTCAAATCCTTGCGGTTGTCCTTCTTGAATAGCACACTTGAGTTGGGGTTGGGGTCGAAGACGATATCGTTGAGTGGGTTGTCCTCACTTGCTCGGCGGAACATGTCTTCATACACACCACCATCGTATCGCCCGAGACTGCTGTCAAGCTGCCAGTCAGAAAACTTCCATGAATCAACAAGACGGACGGCATGTGGACGAATTTGTGCCAACAGAGCAGGCACAGCATTGACTCGTGCCAGCTGGATCTGACGAATGGTGCAGGCGGCGGATTGGAAGAACTCAGATGACTCGCGCTCAAGAGTGGAGAGAGCATGAAGTCGGAACAGGGCATGAAGAATGGTCTGCGTCTCTTGGGACAGAGACTCCTTCAGCGAGTCTGACTGCAACGCCTGGTGGAAGTTCTTGACAACCATGTATTGCGCGTGGGCGGTTGACAGGCGCCAGAAATCGACGAGAAGAGAGTTCCATGAGCGTTTCTCTACATCCCGATGTTGATGGGCTTGGAATGTTAAATAAGCGACTCGCCAGGCGAATGCTGCAACGAGTTCAGAGTCGTCGCCGATCACATCGAAAGCGGCACCAACATCAGAGCGGCGTTTGTATGCCTTGAGGAGAGCAGTGGTGTCATTGTCACTGTTGACAGCGTTGAAATTTCCTGTCTTGGTGGAGTTGCTGAGAACAGCACGTGCGGTCTTGAGGAGGTATCGCGAAACTTGCTGAGTGAGCATGTAGTTGTCACCTTCCCAGGTCAGAGTTGGCAGGTAGTCGGCATACCATGTACCGATACCCGAGAAGGACGAATAACCGTGACCACCACAGGCGCGGCGGCAAGCCTCGAGACCTTCACCAGCGGTAGTGGAGGCATATGCCTTGAGAGCACAAGATGTTGAATGCAAATCAGCCAGGAGGTCAGAACCTGGATTGAGTTCCTCAGCACCTGCGCTGCGAGTAGTGGAGTTGCTGTCTACAGAAGCTTTACCAGCTTCTGCTTTCGACTTCATTGCTGCCTGGTTAGCGTTGTACAGCTCAATCATGCCTCGTCCAGTAAAGTGGAGAGCATAACACGCAGCCAGCAGTGGCAGCAATCTCTGCTGCACCATGGTGTAGTTCAACACTGTTAAGGATTCGTTAGTCGTGTGCATAGTTGACAACGTTCACAAATCAAGGAACGATGATGGTAAACTCACCAGGGTTTTCTCGCTCCTCTTCTTCTGGAGCATCACGGTCCTTGAATTGACGACGAACAGCACAGTAGCGAGTGGCGATTGTGACACCACGAGCCAACGTTTGACCAGCGTTAAGCACAATCGTACTTCGGACCCAAGTTAGGGTACCATAGACGAGCGATGGATTTGCTGGACGGACATATTTGTTCGTCTGGGGGTCAACCCGGGAGAATTTGGCCAACATGTTGATGTGTGGGACCTTCACCTGGTTGAGAAGCTACAAAATCTTGTCAGCTAGATCAACGCCATTGAACAGACTTGTCTTACCAGGAAGCCATTGTCCATAGTGTTGTATCCAAATTTTGGACCAATATCGCCAACATGAACATTCTCTAGTGGTTCGTGGGTCTTCAAGTCTCTAATCTGAACCACGAATGGATGAGGGCCGAGATTCTTGCCGCCAAGAATCAGCTGTGCCATGACTACAGCATGGTTGGCTGCCTTTCCGAGGGAGCCAATCCACCACTTCGACGCAGTAAGATGGGGTGAATGAATTGTGAAAGTTTTGTCCTCGGGATTCCAAGTGGCAGTTGTTTCAAGACCTCTGACGTTGCTTCCGTGACCAAGCTCAGTCTGAGCATAGCAGCCGACGTACTCATATGTCTCAGCTTTTTTCAAGAATACCTCATGTTGTTCTGGAGTACCCTGCTCGCGAAGGGTGACAAGGAACATGCTTGCGTGAAGGCCGTAAGGTGTAGGCTCAGTGATAAGGTCGTTTGCGCATTGGAACTCTTCTCTTGACCAATTGTACTTTTCTTGTAACTGCTTAAGTCTCTTTCCTCGAGCAAGAGCGGCCTCCATCCTCTCATTTCGACCACGGAAGTAGTTCTGAGACTTGTCGAAGACAGGGTCAGCAGTAAGAATGTTGAGAATACGAGATTGTCGCTCAAGCACTTCATCCGTGAGCATGTAGCTAGCTAGCTTGTCCACATCAACATTGGACTTTCCACGCTCTGTCTCGAGACATTGAGACCCTTGTCTCCCCGAAGGCTTGAGAGCCTTGACCCAGTCCGGATTGGGAGGTGGCATCTTGAATAGAGATAGAGAATAAGTGGTTGAGGATAGTCGATGGGAGGTGAGTAGAGAAGTAGAGTCTGTTGTCGATGTCGATATGAATTCTCTTCAATATGATGAAGTTTGTTCTCCCGGAGAGCACTTGCGGCAGCTTCTCATAGGTATGTGATGATGATGCTGTCATCCATGCCAAGCACCGAGGCTCTTCAACTGGCATTAACTGTTTTTAGTAAGGTTTCCCGATCTCAATGCCATCGGCAGCTAAGCAGATTTTGGTGTAGCATCCGGAATTACTCTGCGAGTCATGCAGGGGAGCCGTTGCTCCTGGCACGCGACAGAGCCAGCAACCATGGAGCACAAGCGCTCTACCGGCTGACGCTCAGTGCAGCTAAGTACATATGAAGGCCGATGGACGCCAGCACCTCGAGAACAGTAAGGACGAGGAAGGGGTGGAAATGTCAACCATGGACTCGCAATTCCACGAGCACGATGCCGCGCCGACAGCTCCCTTGATCGAACGGGAAAATGAATTACAGAATGAAGCTTGGGATGAAGCAAAGACCGGCACTGGCAGTGCTTTTATCTGGACGTTGACGCTTGCTGCATGTGTCGCAGGACTGCTGTTTGGTTATGATACAGGCGTCATATCCTCAACCCTCGTCTCTATCGGAACAGACTTATCAAACAGGCCCCTCACGAATCTTGACAAAGGCCTAATCACTGCTTCGACGAGTCTCTTCGCCCTCATCGCGAGTCCGATCGCTGGGTTCCTCGCCGACAAAGCTGGTCGAAAGAGCATCATCATATACTCGGATGTTCTCTTCACTGCAGGTGCATTATGGCAAGCGGTAACTTCCTCGGTGTGGGGCATGATTCTCGGTCGCAGTCTGGTCGGTCTTGCAGTTGGTGGAGCAAGTCTCATTGTTCCTCTCTATATCGCTGAGCTTGCACCCGGCCACCTTCGGGGTCGTCTAACTACTGTGCAACTACTGCTGATAACAGGAGGGCAAGCAATAGCATATATTATTGGCTGGATTTTTTCTACTATGCCTGGTGGCTGGAGATGGATGGTCGGTATAGGGGCATTTCCTGCTGTTCTCCAAATTTTCATGCTTGCATTTATGCCTGAAACCCCACGTTACCTCGCAAGGGCAGGACAAGAAGAAAAAGCCAGACAAATCTTGAAAAGGGTCTACCACGGCACGACATCTGACTTGTCGAAGACCGTTGACACAATCCTCGCAACGATCAAGAAAGAGATTATGGAGGAAGAGGAGGCTTCGGCATTACTCAAGTCGAACCAACACGCCTCAAAATTAGCCGCGACCATGTCATCTCTTCTCTTTCATCCACCTCACGCTCGCGCCTTGACAATCGCATGCTTGCTCCAGGGCCTTCAGCAGGCATGTGGCTTCAATTCCTTGATGTATTTCTCGGCAACGATATTCTCACAACTTGGATTCAAATCACCCACCCTCGCATCTCTCAGTATCAGCCTTACGAATTTTGCCTTCACCTGCGTGGCCTTTGTCCTAATCGACCGCCTGGGTCGCCGCCGGTCTCTTTTGTACACCATCCCGATTATGATCATTTCGCTGGCGCTTTGTGCGACCATGTTCCGCTTCGTGGACATGCCTACTGAGGCCAGTCAAATTTCAGCAGACACACCCGCACCAGGTCTATCAACCTACATGATCGTCGTAAGCCTGTTACTCTATGTTTCCTCATACGCGACCGGCCTCGGCCCTGTCCCTTGGCAACAGTCCGAACTTTTCCCATTGTCGGTACGCTCACTTGGATCGAGCATAAGTACGTCTACCAATTGGGGGTTAAACACAATTATCGGCTTAACATTTCTACCCATGATGCAAACACTGACTCCCACATGGACATTCGTGGTTTATGCGTTGATTTGTGCTCTAGGTTGGGTGGGGATCTGGTGGTGCTATCCCGAAACTAAGGGATTGGAAATCGAAGAAGTGACGACGATGTTGAAGGATGGGTGGGGTGTGAACGAGAGTATGGAGCGGTTGAGGAGGGAACAGCAACGGGAACGACAGCATCGATGATTCGAAGGGGCATGTAGTTTGCAGTAATCCTTGCTTCTCCCCATAGCTTTCTTTCCGTTCAGTATTGTTGCTATACCTGTGCTTGCTGTGGCGCAGCTTAGACAGCTTGACTCGACGTCTTGTTGCACCATTGTTCTGCCAGGCAGCAAGTTTCACTTTCCTGCAATACCTTCAACATTGACAGGCCATCCATTGAGCATCTTGCAATACCGGTCAAGATTCAGACACGGCTCAAGTTTTTAATGGATTGCATTATCGAGGTTGCTTGGAAGTTCGTCATCTAATCCGATGATCGGCTCGAGAAAGCCTCGAAAAAGAGTTCTTCGTATCTTCCATGGTCTCAGAATATCATCGATTTCATCGTCTTCCACCCCAGCCATGTTAGTTGGACGCATATTCTCAGATGATGTTGACGGCGAGTCTTCTTCTAGTTCTAGCGTCCATCTCATGCCGTAGCCTAAGCTATTTCTAATCTCGTAGACCGCAACACCACGATGCAGCATCATCATGTTCTTCCATTGAGCATCTCTCATCATCTTGTTCAGGACTTCCGTAGCCGTTTGTGTCTTACTGTCGTTGCTGCCTTTGGGAAGTGGCCAGAATGGGTGGACCTTACCGTGCTCAGATGACGCATCTCCTCTTTCGAAGTGCTTACAGAGAGCAACTGCACCAGAAGACATCCTAGTCTTGGGTCGAGGGGGCATGTTGTAGGCTTCCGCCAAAATACTCTGAGCAGGAGGTAGTAGAAATAAAGTCCCTTGGGTTCGTACATGCCCCGCAAGTCTGTAAGCCTCTTCGACCTTACTCGGTGCGGCAGACCATGGAAGACGAAGACTAGCATACATTTCCTGCTTACTCAATACTGGCGTGAGTTCGCCCTTATCGTACTCGAGCATTTCGCGAAAGACGATATACTTGAGATTCCAAAAAGACGGTTAGTCTCTCTGTCCATTCGTGTAGCAAGGGCCTCGAAGTACTCTACGCTCGTTGACTATCTCACAAAGCATTGCATGGACTTTGTCACAGATATGTCCAGACTTTTAGCACCGGTCATTCTATAGAGAAGAAAGTCAGTGAAAGGAAAGCCTCGCCTGTTGACGGTCGCTCAGATCACGTGCTTATGGTTTTCTGGCCTTGGCAAACATAGGACAGGCTCGATCCTTCTCACCTAGAGGCATCGTCGTCGTTCCTCCTCCATCTCTTCCAAGCTTCGATATTCGTGCTGAGCGTCCTCGCCGTTCGATTTGATGCAGCTCGGTTGAATCTGATGCGGATATCATGACACTTCTTCCTTCTACGTCCTTACCGATGAACCACAACGCTCCTAGCTCTGCCTAATCCATGTAATCCTTGCACGTCCTCACCTTCTCCTGTTCCCTTTATTTTGGATATGCTGGGTCTCGAAAATGTTCGAGAAACCAGGGACTGAGAATTCGAGACATGTATTGGCCTTTTGGCGTGCCTCAAATATTCGCCGCATACCACACTCCACAGCAGCCTACTCAAAACAGCGAGGACGATGCGGAAGCTCAGAGATCCGTCCTCAACGGTGAGGAGAGAGCCGACGATGACAACGAGTCGGCTGGTAGCTCTGAAGAGCCACCATACAATCTCCATACACTCGAGGCGCAATCACATCAAATCATTGACTTGAGGGTTGCCAAGGCTGAACATATCTTTCTGACACTCACATCACAATTACTGAACGTGTGGTCCACGCGACCAACAGCGCTACTGGTGTCTCTGAGAAGATCGGGGAAGTCTTTGACAACATATGGCCACAATGTAGAAGCCCATTTTCGCCCAGACGCAACTCTCATTGTACTCCACACATCAAACGGCTATCTCCTTTTGTACTCAGTGGAAGTTGATGCCAACGCACGAGTATTGCAACAACGGACACAAGAGAGCCAGACACGAAAGCAAAATATTGCACGTACTTTCGGCGCCTCTGAAGGCAGTGGCTTCAGTGAAGTCGTTCTGCGTTTTCGCAAGGCCATCAAGATCGATGCTGGAATCGGAGCAATTATTGCACTCGATCAAGACCTAATTGTTGCAACCGTAAAACCACCGGCCATCCAATCGATCCGATGGGAGGTTCAGAAAGGTCTACACCAAACCTCGACTCAACTGCTCAGCAAGCTTTCGTGGAGTGAGAACAAGGCGAGAATAGCTTACATGGTCCATGACCGGGCTATGAACCTTTCTGTCTGGCTTGATGTAGAGGGTTCAGCGTATGCTGTTCGAAGAATGAGACCACAGATGACACATAGAGCTTCCTCGGAAGAGAGCTCACAGTCGACCTTGTCAGCAACATCAGCGACACAACGACTGTTTGATGGTTTTCGATTCCACAGTCCGAACGATCCAGGCCAGAAGTCTCGTCTTGTAGCAATCAATGCTCGTTTCTCTTTGATAGCAGTGGGAACCGATGACGGCAAAATTTTATGTTTTGCGGCAAAGGATTATGCCGGGAATATACCGCTGTCTCACACCTTCAAGACTCATGCGTCGGCAGGTGCTGTCACGAAGATCAAGGCTTTAGTGTGGTCACCAGACGGGTACTGCCTTTTCGCAGGGTTCGCGTCAGGCTGGGCTACGTGGAGTGTTTTCGGAAAGGAAGGCGCCTCCTCATTCACGTCAAATGGAACGCATGCCGATGTGAACGCCGAAAGTTGGTTACTTGGCATTCAGTCAGCGAATTGGATCAGTTCTGGTTTAGAGATGCTGCTGACCTCTCCTAAGGATACCCGAATATGGAAGCTGGACTTTTCAAGGAGTGCAGCAGTTGGAGGCTTCTCATGTGCGAACTTAGTTCGTGCTTTACAGCAGACACCTACTGAGCTTGCAGTATATCGTGGACATGAATTACCAGACCTAACTTCAATCTCAAATGAGGCCTCTCTGTGGCACCATGCACAATATCCTGTTGCCTACCTGCACAACCAAGGACCAATTCGGACAGCAGTAATATCGCAAGATGGTAGGTATATCGCAGTGGCTGGAAAGCGAGGTCTAGCACACTACAGCGTATCAAGTGGACGATGGCGAGTCTTCTCCGACTACGCAGTGGAGAATTCGTTCGCTGTTCGGGGTGGTTTCTGCTGGTTTCAACATATTCTTGCTGTTGCTACTGAGCATGCACAAGGTTATGATTTGAGGCTCTATTCTAGAGATCTTGAGCTCAACCGGACACCCCTGCACGCGGAAGCATTTTCTATGCCAATTGTGTTTGTCGGACCTTCAGGGGAAGATTCTCTTTTAGTATATACTTACGAGAACGTGCTATACCACTTTATCGTCAACATTACGGATCGAGGTGCTCAGCTACTGCAAGTTGGCCAAATCGCTTTTCACGGTGTTGTAAGAGCTCCAAGTCGAGTTAGGTCAGTGAGTTGGATACTGCCTGAACATCAGTTACGCAACGGTGACCCGTCGCAGGATGTTGAGCATGCAGCTGTGTTATTTTTGATTGATGACAAGCTGGTCCTTCTGCATCCTTCCCGGACTCCCGAAAATGTCATCAAATACGATATGCGTGTCATCGCCCACCAAGTCGAATATTACATTCTCATGAGAGATCAAATCTACTTCAATTTCAGCGAACCTGTTGGAGAGTCTGTGCCATCAACTCCCTTAGCGGGTCCTCTGTTCGGAGCTGGCAAGCCCAACATACATTATTCGTTACGTGACTCACTTTGGATTTTTACTGGCGAGAAGCTCTGCCTTTGGTCTGATGTTCGAGATTTGTTACGATCAATGAGTGGTCTCGCCACCACAAGCCAGTCTCTATTGACGATACCAGTAGATTTCTATCCATTGTCCATACTGTTGAATAAGGGTATGGTCCTTGGTATCGAATCAGAACTTCTGCAACGTCGAGATGTCAACTTCGCTCAATATAGATCACTCATACGAACTCAGCTCTTCCTACCATATGTCCTACGCCACCAATTACTCGAAGCCGAAGACACGGCCGTTACATTCGCTCTTGCTCACCAATATCAGGACCTGACCTACTTCCCTCACGCGTTGGAAATTCTCTTACACATTGTACTTGACGATGAAGCTGATAGAAAGAGAAAGACATCCACGACTTCCGACAGGCCTGAACCACTTCCAGCGGTACTATCATTCTTACAAATGGTTCTCTCGCCAGAAAGCTATCTAGCAACAATAGTTCAGTGTGTTCGTAAGACAGAGTTCTCCTTCTGGCGCTATCTCTTCGCCCATCTGCCACCACCAGAAGCAATGTTCGAACAAGCACTCTCTCTAAACGATCTCAAGACAGCAAGCGGTTACCTTATCATCCTGCAAACATTTGAAGAGGAAGAAGACGAGGTATCAGAAGCCCAAGACCTAGCCAGCCGTCGCCGACTCGAAGACCAAGTAGTCCGACTCATGACACTCGCGAAGACAAGGAACGACTACGAACTCTGCTCCGAGCTTGCACGATTCATGATCGGCATTGACCCACGAGGCGAAGCATTGCGACGAGTTATCCAAAAAGTTGGCTTCCGAGGTAATAACATATACTTACAGCCACAGCAAGCGAGACTATCGAGGAGGAACGTTGCATTGCAGGAGGCTACTACTACTAGTAGTGAGTCAGCTCGACCGCCGAATCTGGGCAGGTTGGATACTAGATTGACTAGATTACTGGCTGAAGAACCGAAGTCTGCTGGAGCGGAGAGTGAGGGTGTTGTAAGCAGAAGTAGTGCGGGTGATTACTTTTCTGTCGGTCGGGGAGACTACTAAGTATGTAGGTGGT
>Ga0115846_100040_pt1 | contig 48601 bp, 39 predicted proteins | sample InSIn5gowninarea_2_FD_83860 | JGI IMG/M metagenome (GOLD analysis project Ga0115846, IMG submission 83860) | reverse complement strand
CAGCAGCGTTTACATCTGCCTTGGAAGTGTCGGCAAGGCTAGGTCCAGATGTTGACTCGGCTGTCGTGTCGTTGACTTGATGTTGTGGGTGGTGGTTTATGTTTACAGAAGATCAAAATATCTCGCTAAGAACGTTTGAATGATTTCATTCCTGATTCGGAAAACCTGCCATTCTATTGCAACAAGACTATCCTCACGAGTGTCATTCAATAGCGGCACAAATATACTGCAGGTTCGTGTTTGTGAAGGGTTTCGTCTATTGAAGAGACAGCATTCTACGTAATAAAGTGAGAGCAATATTAAGAGGATGAAATGGAAGACAATATTTGAAGAATTAATTGAATTGATCAGGTCTTTAAGTTATACTAATCTCTGCTAGCAACTTTTCCATACCCAATGACTCTCTTTGAGCCATTTCAAATTGATCATGAATTCGTATGCACATAAAAACATGTAATGCTCGCTTGTAAAATTTCTTATCATCACCTTTTCGATGTGTGTCCACCCTGAACGCCGACGCCATGGGTATGATGCAGTCAGTAGAGGAATGAAATGATCACAAATTGGACGTGCGAAACATTTAGTCAACCTCCTCGACAGTTGGGCCGTCATCACCACCTCGGGCAGCACCTGGGAAGCCTCCTGGGCCACCTGGCATACCACCACCTGGCATACCGCCCATACCACTGGGGTCAGCTCCGGCACCGTAGATCTTCATCATGATGGGGTTGGCAACACCCTCGAGTTCCTTCTGTTGAGATTCGTACTCTTCCTTAGTGGCTGTCTGGTTCTCGTCGATCCAGCTGATAACCTCGGAGATCTTGGCGTTAAGCTTCTCCTTGTCGTCAGCACCAATCTTCTCGTCAACCTTGGAGTCGGAGAGAGTGTTCTTGAGCGAGTAGGCGTATGACTCAACACCGTTCTTGGCAGAGATACGACCAGATTCGGCCTCATCCTCAGCCTTGTACTTCTCGGCCTCAGCCAACATGCGCTCGATGTCTTCCTTGGTAAGACGACCCTTGTCGTTGGTGATGACAATCTTGTTGGTCTTACCAGTACCCTTCTCAAGAGCAGAGACGTTCATGATACCGTTGGCATCGACATCGAAGGTAACCTCAATCTGGGGTACACCTCGAGGTGCTGGTGGGATACCGGAGAGTTCGAACTTGCCGAGCAAGTTGTTGTCCTTAGTTCGTGCACGCTCACCCTCAAAGACCTGGATAAGCACACCTGGCTGGTTGTCGGAGAAGGTAGAGAAGGTCTCTGACTTCTTGGTGGGAATAGTGGTGTTACGCTTGATCAATGGAGTCATGACACCACCAGCAGTCTCGATACCGACGGACAATGGGGAGACGTCGAGCAACAAGATCTCGTTGGTAGACTTGGATGATGTGTCACCAGACAAGATAGCAGCCTGGACAGCAGCACCGTAGGCGACAGCCTCATCGGGGTTGATGGACTTGTTGGGCTCCTTGCCGTTGAAGAAGTCGGAGACCAACTTTTGGATTCTTGGGATACGGGTGGAACCACCAACCAAGACGATCTCGTGGACAGAAGACTTATCAATCTTGGCGTCTCGGAGAACACGCTCGACTGGTTCCATAGTAGATCGGAAGAGGTCCTGGCACAACTCCTCGAATCGAGCTCGGGTAATGGAGGTGTAGAAGTCGATACCCTCGTACAAAGAGTCGATCTCAATGGAGGTCTGTGCAGAGGAGGAAAGGGTTCGCTTGGCTCGCTCGCAAGCAGTTCGAAGTCGTCGTAGAGCACGGGGGTTGGAGCTCAAATCCCTGTTGTACAGTTAGTAAATATTTCAACAAAAATGCTTGCTTTTGTGAAATCAAAATCCTGCCAAACATGCACGGGCATCCTCCCGAGTAGGGATTTCTGTCCAACATGAAGAGCAAAAAGTGAGGAAAAGTTGGGCAGGATGGTTGGGGATTTCGGAATTGGAATTGGACTTACTTCTTGTGTTTTCTCTTGAATTCGTTAACGAAGTGGTTGACGAGTCTGTTGTCGAAGTCCTCACCACCCAAGTGAGTGTCACCAGCGGTGGACTTGACCTCGAAGATACCCTCCTCGATTGTCAAGAGGGAAACATCGAAGGTACCACCACCCAAGTCGAAGATGAGAACGTTTCGCTCGCCCTCGGCCTTCTTGTCGAGACCGTAGGCAATGGCGGCAGCAGTTGGCTCGTTGATGATTCGGAGAACGTTGAGACCGGCAATAAGACCAGCATCCTTGGTGGCTTGTCGCTGAGAGTCATTGAAGTAGGCTGGGACAGTGACAACAGCGTTGTTAACGGTGCCACCTAGGTATGACTCGGCAGTCTCTCGCATCTTGGTCAAGACCATGGAAGAGATTTCTTCTGGTGTGAATGTCTTCTCTTCGCCCTTGAACTCAACCGAGATAACTGGCTTGCCACCCTTGTCGATGACCTTGAAAGGGAAGTGCTTCATGTCGGCCTGCACCTCGGAGTCGGCGAACTTTCGACCTATCAGTCGCTTGGCGTCAAAGACTGTGTTGATGGGGTTCATGGCGACTTGGTTCTTTGCAGAGTCACCGATGAGTCGCTCTGTGTCGGTGAAAGCAACGAATGAGGGTGTTGTTCGGTTACCCTGGTCGTTGGCAATGATCTCAATGCGGTCATCTCGGAAGATACCCACGCATGAGTAGGTTGTACCCAAATCAATACCGATAGCTGGTGCCATTGTGAAGGTGTGTAAATGTAGGGATTAGTCTTGTAGTAGAGGGAATTGGTAGTAGAAGCGTCTGAGAAAGAAGACGACTGCGATTATTATGTGTGTATTGTGTGTAAGATCAAAGCGTGTTGGTGCAGTTGCAGGAGGCTGTTTATACAATTCCCATATGCCCTTCAACCAAATTTTAGGTGGGGCTCGGAGTGGATCTTGGCAACAATCGAATCTTCTAGCAGGTTCACGCTGGTTGCGAGCAGTAACCAGACACTACCACCACAATCCAGAACCCGCGAACTTTCACAAGCCCTACTGCGTTTGTGTTTGTGTCTGCTCGGAAGCTGCCTCCGTTTGCTTTCAACCTCACAGTCAGCCCTTCATTGCCATTCATGAAAAACGTCTGCAATGCTCTCTCGAAAGAACTTTTGATGCCCTCTTCCGTCACCAGTAACCAGTGACGTTATTAGCCTATCGATAAGCGCTATGCCCATAGAATTTCCTAGCCTCACCGATGCTCCACTTTCCATCATTGCTGCCTGATGACGCCTGAATTTCTCGTTGCCCATTGTTTCTACGAAAATTGGTGAAGAGCGATGGTTGATGCTAACCTCCTCGGGTTACTCCTATTTTGTGTAGTCCACCTGAGTGCTCAATTCAGACGCTGTCGACGTCTTTACTTATCAGTATGTACGTTGAAGACGAGGAAGGCTCCAACAGTGTGGTTGGCCTTCAGTACTAATGCAGATGGCATCAATAAAAAGATTGAATTGTGGGGGGACATTGACTAGGTATAGAAACAACCATGAATTCCGTTAAGTAGTATTAAAAATTTACTTGTGCCTCGTGTGAAAACTGATGCAAGCTACTTATCATTTCGTCCCATTGTGCAGACAGCGCGGCATTCCTGTGTACTGGTTTATGGCACACTACTTATGACAGCATTTCACAGTACTTACTCAAACAGTGTGATGGTCGCCGAATCCTTTGCTAAGAACGAAAACGACTTGAAGTTCTATCAACTACGCAATAGTCCAAGATGGTCAGGGGATCATTTTGGGTCCCTTTCATACCAATAACCACTGGCTTAGAGGCATGACGCTAATGCTTTCGAAGCGTGGGAGGCGCCCATAGAGAGGTACAGGCACCACACTAGCCTCTTGTGGCGGACACGATGTCTATGAAGCTGTCAATTGGAAGTCCTAGCGTTCCGGGCGACCTGTAATAGGAGCTCCAGGCATTGAACATAAACAAAAGGTTGCTTGATCGTTCTCTCCTGCTGGAAATTTCGAAGCTCGACCGCAACGGGAACCTAGCTCACTTCGGGTGCATCATTGTGTTGTAGGCCATTTCGTACTGTGATAAATTAGCATGATATCTCAATCGGCATGAAGGGATCTTGTTTACATCTTCATCCGTAGCGCAAACCAAAGTCTTCTTGTTGCCGTGCACGCCAATCTCTATCACACTGTCGTCGCCCATATCGAGCTGCTGATTCTTCTTGTCGTCGACCGTGAAACCAAGACAAGCCACATGTTCAACTACTCTCTTTCGAAGTAGGGCACTTTTCTCACCTATGCCTCCAGCAAAGACCAGGGCGTCTACCTCACCTCCGAGTTTGACAAAGTAGCTTCCGACGAATCCGACTATCCTATCAACAAAAATGTCAAGCGCCAACTGATGCGTTTCAGGGGCGTCCTCCCGAGCAATCTCGGCAAAGTTGCTCGTTCCAGTCACTGCCTTCCAGCCCGACTGTTTATTCAATATGTCTTCGGCGGTAGAAATATGTATTTCTTTCGTGCTCGAAGGACTTAGCTTGCTGGCATCGGATGTGTAATGGAAAATGAGTGCAGGATCGATATCACCACTCCTGGAGCCACCCGGTAGTCCTGATACTGGCGTTAGTCCCATGGTAGTATCAATGCTCTTGCCCTTTCTGATAGCGCATATCGAGGCACCGCTGCCGAGGTGAAGGGCAATGATGTTGACATCCTCTTGAGGTTTTCCCAGGTGCGCTGCAACAGCTCTTGTGATGTAAGAGTATGACAATCCGTGGAAACCATACTTGCGCAGGCCCTTCTCTGTAGCGATTTTCTGGTCGATCATATACGCCTTCACATGCTTGGGCATTGTATGATGAAAGGCCGAGTCGAAGCAGGCCACATTTGTCACGTTAGGGAGGGTTTGAAAGCACGCCTGCATAAGCGAAACCGCGCTGGCATTGTGTCTGACACTGATTAGTGCCGTGCTCCCGAGGGCTGGAGTTGAGCAACATAGGTAACATACAGGGGCGCAAGGTCCTCCAGATCCTCGATCTTTTTGAAGGTCTCTTTCGTTATCAGTTGGTCCTCATGGTAGTCTCCACCCTGCACAACACGATGGCAGGTGTAATGAATGTCATCTTTGCTCTTGACTTCGGTTATATTGGTGTCTTCCAGAAAAGCTTTGAGAATGTGACCAAAGGCAGCCTCGTGATCTTTAATAGTGTCGACATCTTTCTTGTCCTGTTTATCTCCTGATGAGTACTTTAGCTGCGCAGGTTGACTGTTGATATTGGAGACTTCAGCTTTCGCCAAGCTTTTTAGCTGCTTCTCCTTGCCATATACGTATAGGGTTGTCTTCAACGACGAGCTGCCCGCATTGATCGAAAGTACAACTGTCGACATGGTTGTGGTTGTCGACGCGACTTACACTTCTCTCAAGCTAGTCAGCAGTAGCCGTACATTGCTTTCTACAAACTTGTTTGGAGAAACGTATCAAGGTGATATCACACCACGCGGTGGTTCGATGGGTGACGTTGAACATCTCAAAAACTGCAAGTCCACCACGTCGATCCATGCGTCTTACCATGTGCTCGGTTGTTGAACAAGTGGAATGTCCTGTAGGTACGGTGGTCCTCCAACCACTCATTCTTGCCTCGTGGAAAAGTTGACGTGCCATGCTTTCCGGGGCGAGGACCATGACCGAGATAATTGCGCCGCAGCACGGGTCCCGCATTGTCCGCTTGACTTATCACGGAAACGTCATGCCACATCCGCTACTACAGTAAACAGAGTTTCATGATATTTCAACCTGTATGCTTGATACTTTAAACAAGGTCGTTCCGAGCCCTCCGACCTCTATGCTGTAACCTCCCTACAGCTATACTGCACTCAACATCATCGCTGCCTCAACGCCATCATGCCTGGCGAAGTGATTGACAGACCAAATCCTCAACCTCTACCCTCTCATATTCCTGACGATGTCGCCGACAAGCTACTCGTCAAGCTTGATAAGCCTAAGCTTGACGAGGCTACCAATGATGCCCTCAAGAAGTTCCGCCGAGCAGCTAACTACATCGCAGCTGCTATGATCTTCCTTCAGGACAACTCGCTCATGAAGAGAGACCTCAAATTCGAAGATATCAAGCCACGTCTGCTAGGCCACTGGGGTACTTGTCCTGGTTTGACCCTGGTGTACTCCCACCTCAACCTGTTGACCAAAAAACATGACCTCGACATGGTCTATGTTGTTGGGCCCGGACACGGTGCACCTTCCATTCTCGCCAATCTCTGGTTGGAAGATTCATTGTCCAAGTTCTACCCCGAATGTACACGGGACGCCAAAGGTCTAGCCACATTGATCAATGGATTTTCCACCACTGGCGGCTTCCCTAGCCACATCAACGCTGAAACCCCAGGAGCGATACATGAAGGTGGCGAGCTGGGCTATGCACTGTCAGTTTCGTTTGGTGCGGTGATGGATGCACCTGACCGAATCGTTGCATGTATTGTTGGTGATGGCGAGTCAGAAACTGGACCGACTGCCACCGCCTGGCATAGCTACAAGTATATTGATCCTGCTGAGTCAGGTGCAGTTCTGCCTATTGTGCACGTGAACGGATTCAAAATCAGCGAGCGAACCATTTACGGATGCATGGACGACAAAGAGATGTCAGCACTGTTCGCTGGCTATGGCTACCAACCCAGAGTTGTCGACGATCTGGAAGACATCGATGCGGATCTGAACAACTCCATGGAATGGGCTCTTAGTGAAATCAAGCGTATCCAAGGAGCAGCTAGAAGTGGAAAGCCAATTACTAAACCACGATGGCCTGTCCTTATTTTACGAACTCCCAAGGGTTGGTCTGGGCCCAAAAAGGTCCATGGCCAATTTGTGGAAGGCTCCTTCAAAGCCCATCAAGTGCCTTTGACTGCTGCCAAGACTGACCCCGCGGAGCTTAAACAGCTTCAAGAGTGGTTGTTGTCCTACAAACCAGAGGAACTGTTCACTGCTGAGGGCGGCCCTATCAAAGAACTGCTTGAAATCATTCCAGAAAAACCAGAACGTCGTCTAGGCCAGAAGCCCGAGTCATACAAAATCTATGAAGGTGTAAAACCAATTAACTGGCGACAATTTACCGTGGAAAAAGGGTCCACTGAATCTTGCATGCAACGAGTAGGCCATCTCCTCGAAACTGTTGTTCAAGACAACCCAAAGTCATTCCGGGTTTTCTCACCCGATGAATTCGAGTCGAATAAGCTTGCCAAAGTTTTTGACAGCACAAACAGAAATTTCCAATGGGATCAATACAGTAATGCTCGAGGCGGCCGAGTTATTGAAGTCCTTTCAGAACATCAATGCCAAGGTTTCCTACAAGGTTACACCCTCACCGGTCGAACAGGTCTTTTCCCTTCTTATGAATCTTTCCTCGGTATTGTCCACACAATGATGGTCCAATACAGTAAGTTCAACAAAATGGCTCGTGAGACAAGCTGGCGAAGTGACATACCCTCCATCAACTATCTCGAGACTTCGACTTGGACCAGACAAGAGCACAACGGCTTTTCTCACCAAAACCCATCCTTCATCGGTGCAGTCCTCAATCTCAAGCCCACGGCAGCACGTGTCTACTTTCCCCCCGACGCGAACTGCTTCCTCAGTACGATGTCCCACTGTCTGCAATCCAAGAATTACGTCAACCTGATGGTCGGCTCAAAGCAGCCTAGTGCTGTATTCCTCTCCGCTGACGAAGCCGACAAACACTGCCACGCCGGTGGTTCAATCTGGCCTTCATTCTCCACAGATGGAGGTCTTGACCCGGATGTTGTCTTGGTCGGTATCGGTGCCGAACTCACCTTCGAAGTCATCGCTGCCGCACACCTACTCCGACAAAAAGCACCCGGCCTCCGAGTCCGTGTCGTCAACGTGACAGACCTCATGATCCTCGAATTGAACACCTCGCATCCTCACGGTCTAACACACGAAGCTTTCGAATCTCTCTTCACCAACGACAGACCAGTGCACTTCAACTACCACGGCTACGCCAACGAAATGAAGGGTCTGTTGTTCGGCCGACCGAACCTCGACAGAGTAACTATTGCTTCGTATATGGAAGAAGGCTCGACTACCACACCATTCAACATGATGTTGCTCAACGAGACGAGCAGATATCACGTTGCTAAAGCGGCTGTCAGAGGTGCTGCGAAGAGGAATGAGAAGGTCAAGATGAGACTACACGAGCTGGTCAGTGAGCTTGATGGCGAAATCAAGGAGACGCAAAAATTCATCATTGAGAAGAAGACCGGTAAGTTCAAATTTCGTTCTTCCCATCAGATTGAGAAAAGCTAACAAAAGTATCACAGATCCTGAATATCTTAACGATGTTGGAAAGCTCAGTGTTGACACTTCATCGTTGACAGAAGGCTAGATCGACAAATTTTGTAGCATCACAAATACCCACGGTGCTAGACATGACATGACATATCAATGGGTTTGTCTATGAATGGCTCACATCTTGATGGAATATGGAAAAATATGTATCGATCGTTAGTAGAATATGATTTAATCAGTTTGCAACAAAGACGTCCAAGCTTTAGAGAGGTTCTGCCAGCATCCCAATTTTCTGTGACTACGTAGCTCAATTCTAGACAGACGAAAGTGATTCTTCCGACTCGCTTCTTTTTATGTTCCTCTTTACTTCTTCCCCAGTCCTCCATCTCTTTACTTTCCAAACAAGGTGAAAAATATAAGCACGAGAAACATGGACCAGAAAAAATGGTTCGAAGAAGAAGGAATAGGAAAAGAGCGGTTAAAAGCGGAGATGGAAAAAGGAGGAATTTCGGTCAACATCGTTCGGCATTTATTATCTATCCAGCCCTCATGTTATTATCACGACCCAAATATAACAAAAGACAACAAAAACACATCCCATCTACTCGCTCTTCTTATCTCCGCCTTTTTTAGGCTCCGTCATCCCTTCAAGCTTTGCCCTAGTCACACACATACAAAATGCCATACTCCTACTTAGCGGTCTCTTCTCACGCAAAGCTCGATCCAGCGTAACCCAATCCCACTCCTCCATTTCCTTGGAAGCCGAATTTGCCGTAACTTTCCTCTCCAAAACATGCGCCCACGGCTTTTCCAGGAGACGATGCGCCAATTGTCGATTGTGCCTTGTGCATGGAAGGCGTAGTGCTTGAGCGATTCTCTTGCTGTACTTAACCTTCTGAGATCAGCCTTGATGGTGAAGGGTTCACTCTCGCCAGCTGCATTTTGGAAGTCGATTGTCAGATCATATGTCGAGTTGTAGGTATCAGGAGCGATCTCGTCGTAAAATCCTACATCGGCGACTGAATAGGTCGTCGATTCTGGCGAATTCGTCGATTCTTCTGTGCTGTTGGATGAAATGATGGCGTCCTCCTGGTTACTTTCTTGAGGTGAATTATCTTCATCTTCATCTTCATCACAAACTTTGCGCTTGAAGGTACGTTTACGGTAGAATCCGACAGCTTGTTGATAAGTGAGTATACCTAATGATTCCGACGCCCAGTAACATGGTGTTGTGCTACTAGCAGCTTTGCAGTTAGCACACTTTCCATACTTGACAGTATACCCAATGCATTCGATGTTGTTGTATTCGCAAGTGAGGCAAGAACTCGATGGCTTTGACGGACCCGGAGCAGTAGATCTGTGAAAAGGGCGTTTGACATCGAACATTTTGTAGACTGATCTACCTGTGTAGTGGGAGAGGAGATCAAGTTTCATACTCATGATATCGCCAAGCTGTGTTCTCTCTGTGCAATCGTAGATTTCGTTGAGGGCTGTCTGGGCATCTGTCTCGCCACATCTTAGACGATCTAGAGAGTTGAAACAAAGAAATTTTCGATTGTCAGTCTGAAAGAAGTCTCGAACATATCGAAGTATTTCGACCCAGACCGTATCACCATTGTACTTTTTGCATAGGTCATAGTAAATCTTCATCAGCCTTCTGTGATGCAAGTCCTTTTTGGAAGTAGCATTATCACCACGAGCATTATCTTGAACTGCTGCTGTTTCACCACTAGTTTCTTCATTCGGGAGCACTCCATCACTCGATTGAGGTGGACTTTGAGCAAGCACAGGCCCAGGCGCAGTTTCGTGCTCTTGATGAGATTTATTGGGTGGTTCTGACTGTGGCAGAAACTTCGCCGATAAACCTTCACTCCCAGATGGGGATTCGACCTCATCAGTGCTGCCGCTGCTTGATTGAGTATCAACCAGAGCTCTTATGGTTACAGGACTTCGTGAAATGTCGTCCGTAGACGTAGTTGATTGCCCTTGACTATCGTCGTCAGGGTCGAGGCAGTAACGTGTTCATCGGCGAAAACAACTGTGGATGTGCTTGCTATTTCTGTGATAGGGGCTTCTGAAGTCGAAAGTTTGACTGTGGATGTGACGTTCGACATTGTACCAGTGCTCGTCTTCTTCAAGTCAAGAAATAGTGTAGAGACCTCACAGTAATGTAGAAGATATGGAAAACAAAGTACTGCCTAGTACTTGCGACGTTGAATGAAGATAGTCTGCAGCTGTTGTACTTGTGATAAAGGGAGGAAGATTGTTGTCAAGTCGACTAGCTGAGATGGCAGGTGTAGGATGTCGTGAAGGCGCGTCAAGTGACGAAACCTTCACTCGGGGTCGTTTGTTCTAAATTGCCCAACCTCCCTATAATTTTGTCGCGTCCATTTCACTCTTTTTCCTCCACACATAAAATTATCTATTCTGCGTCTGCGCCTTCAACTGAATCCTTCCTCTCCATTGTTCGATCTGTATGATCATCTCGATACCACCACGGACTTACGAAGGCGGATATCAAATCTAGCCTCCAGCCTCAAAAAGGATACTGACTCATGCACTTAACCACATCAGGAAGGACAGACCTTTGGTGAGCAGCTCGCGGAAAGATTTGAGCAAAAGAAACCACGACTGTGACCTTTCCACTGACAAAAATGCATTGTGAGCTGACCTCTGAACCAGACCCTACCCTTACCACGAAACGGCGAAGCCTCGAAAACGCCTTTCTGAAAGAGCCAACGACCAAAAAGACCAGAGCATTCCAGCGCAGCTACAGATCTGAACTTCGAGGCCTGAACTTGCAACGACTAGTGCTTGACTGACGAGGATCGGACATTGCGCCGTAGTCATTTACCTGTTTGACATTGAGTCAGGCTTAGGGTGGACCCAGCGGAAGCGCGCTACCTTTCAGGTGGGCATGTACCGTGGGAGGATAAGCCTTACGTGCCCCGTGACATCGCGAGGGACGAACGCGCCGTTTACCAACGATGCCGAAGCTTGCTCAGTGCCGGAGGAGTTCAGGTTCCCCCTCGTCCCCTACTAACACTGCAGCTCCAGACTCCATGGCGTTACCGGAAGAAGAGAACCGAAGGGTCAAAGCAATCCGGCTCTCAGCGCCTAAGCAGGAGATACTCACACACCAGAACGGATTGAAGGTATCAAAAGCCCCAACTGTTGAGTGCTGACAATTCGAGTAGTGTCGGGAGAAGTCAATAAGTACCCATTGACAACTCAGATCGAGCTATCATACTCGAGAAGGCGCGAGCCTTGTTCTTTTTTCAATCTGTCGATGCCAGCGGCGTTGTATGAAGGAAGGAAGAATGGATCATACTACTATTATGGTGGACGAAGTGTATATGGTCACGTGAATCGGTTTACATTATGGCCTCAGGCATACGTACGACTCCTATCTAAGCGCACTGAATGAACAACTTGAAGGTGCATATGAACGGTTTTTGCACGGATAGTCAAAGCAGATAGGCTGTGTTGGTATGCTTTGTTGTGCAGTTTGTGTTCATACCGATCGCATTACTGCCAGGGGAATGATCGCTGAATGATTGTGGTTGAAATGGTAATAGCACTGGATACATATAACACATGTGACCGGTTTTCCCGTCGAAAGTCGCTGTGCAGAAGCGGCCATCGTCCCAACCAGCTACCAGGACGTGTAACCTCCATCAATCACGAGTGAAGTAGCTGTCATAAAAGTGCTAGCATCAGACATCATGAACAGAGCTGCACCTCTATATTCTTGCGGCTCGGAGATGCGATTCATCATGTTTCCACGCTCCCAGATCTCGCGCAACCATGGCTCGTCGTCGAAGTTTTTTTGCACCATCTACACATTGGATTATCAGTATACCCATAATGAAACAGTCGTTGACGTAAACAGGAGAGAACTTGTATCGAGGTAAAGCGGAAGGTAGATACTCACCGGCGTCAAAATATTCCCCGGGCAAAGCACATTAACTCTTATTCCCGTCTTCTTAATCACCTTCATCCCTTCTCCTCCTTCGTTGTCTTCCTTCCAATCCTTCCCACCGTCTTCAAACTCCTTCATGTTTCCCCACTCCATAGCCAGACTTCTTCCTAGTTGGATTACAGCCGCTTTGGAAGAGTTATATACGGATGTGATGAGGCCTTTGTTGGCGATTAGGCCGGACATCGACCCGATTAGACACATGGAGCCTGGTGTGCGGTGGCGGATCATGGCGCGGGCGGTGGAAACGGCGGAGAGGTAGACGCCGGTATAGTTGATGTTTAGCATCTGAAAGGTAGACTGGTTAGAAGGATGATGGTGGTAGAGTAGGGATCGACTGTCTGAGCTAGGTTGGGATGGTGGAGAATAAGAGACGTACTTCAGTGATTTTCTCTGGCGGATATTCTAGAGCTGGTTGTACGTTTTGTACACCGGCTGCTGCGATCAAGCCGTCCATTCGGTCATGGCGTGCGGCAATTTCTGAGATGACCTTTTCAAGATTTGAGGCATCTTGTACATCGACACGACGGTAGTGAAGCGATCCTTAAGAAACGTGTCAGCTTGTCGGCATGGAGACGGTACAGGCTGTGCTGGCAGGATCGAAGGTGGGCCGGGTTGTGCAGTACCTTCATTTAATCCAGCGACGTTATCCTTTGAGGCACGGAATTCTTTGGCAGGAGTTTCGAGACGGTCGAGACAATAGACTGTATGCTATCAGTATAATCGACTTATTCATCCAAGACATCGCAATGCATGGTTGGAAATTGTTTTCAGAGGATGGGGGGAGGCGAGAGGCTACCTACCATGTCCACCTGCCTCGACAAGCGCTTCCGCTAAAGTCAAACCAAGACCTCTTGCACCACCAGTGACCACAAAAACTCGTCCATCGAGCTATGTTCACGAGAATCAGTACGATTTAGTGTTAAAGTGAAAGAGCTTGATCGGGATGGTTAAATCGTATGTGACTGACCCCGAACTCTCGAAATCTGTTACTCGGGACAACGGTGTTAGGATTCGGTAGGTCCTTAGCAACCACTGCTGGTTTCTTCTGAGTCTTGCTCTCTCCTTGGCGTAATCTCGTCGATGCAAAGTGCCGTTTGATAAGTGTTTGACTGGTTGTGGTAGCTCGATGTGAGAGTTTCGGTTGTAATATGCAACTAGAGGATGGAAACGCCGAGGTGACCAATGGCTTCGAGGCTCGAAGAGTGGTAGTGGAGGTTGAGAAATGCCTTGTAAATCTAACAATTCGACCAGTAGAAGCTGCCATGATTGGGTGGTCACGTAAGGTTTGCAGATAAGTGAAAAACCTATCAGTGAACGAATGCTAGGTGCAACGGTATGGAACAGCGAGAGCTTTCCGCAATGGAAGCTTGTATACAGTAGGGGAGGCCTTGATTTGTCGTCAGAGCTAGCCCTGCAAGGAATTGACAACCGAACTTCGGTTGTACCAGTCGCGTATCATCTGTAGTTCAGGCGGGATCAGTAGCAGCAATGAGCCATGCTTTCAGACACTTCTCTGCTTCGCAATCGATGGCAGGTCTCGAGATATTGTACTCTACTGTAAATGTATTGGTATTTGCCAAGGCTGACAAATTGTTACACGATTTACTTTAGCACATTGCTGTACCATGTAATCAATTCGTCTGTCAGAATTCATGAGCTCGCCTCGAAGAGTAGTGGCCGAGGGGAGCACCCGTCACGGATCTATGAACACAAACTGCCTATTGATTTAGCAACCGACTTGCAACCAGCTGGCAGAAAGTTCGTATTAATCTCCCACGCCGGTTGCCAGTACCTACGTACCTACCTGGCAAGCTTGGCCGCAGTAGATACGGAGTGAGTTGCTTTGATGGCCTTACTGTCATTTTGCTCAGGTAGATTAAGAGAACAGGCCAGCATCAAGGTTGTAATAGAATTTCATTGTAGTATGACACCACCGTATGCTAGAATGATTAAAACGCTAATTCGTGTAATTGAAAGTCATGTGTTCATCGTATGTTTGACCTAAATCAACGCTCAGTCTTCGCGATCAGGATTGGTGATATAGAGCCGAGGACCAGTCATTGAAGTGGTCCGTTCATCAACACTTCCTCTCCGTCGCAAATCCTCCAGCTTTTCTTGTTGCTCTCGCGCATGCAGTGCGGCTGAAGGACCAGTCATTTCTCTCAGCTCTCCGAAGTTGTCCTCCTCACTATCGGAATGTGCAGTCTTTTTAACGTCGAAGTAATTCTCTTTGTGTTGTTCGGTATTTGGTGTTTCGCCGGCCTCGGGTATGTCTTCATGAGCGGGCGAGCCACCTTCCGGCGGACTTGTGTTCACTCTGGGATAGCCACTGCGGTATTTGGCGGAATGGATGCTGCTCTTTCCACTGCCTGTTCGTGCGTGTACCATGCTGTTGTCCCCCATTACTCTGCCTTCTGTCTCGTCTTCGCCTAGCATATCGAAGGCTAGTAATCTTGTAGGAACACTGGCGCCACTCATGTTTGGAGGGTTGTAATGTCCTGCTTTTGGAACACCGCCATGTCTGATTTTGCCTACTACACCACCTGACGATATCGTGCTTGTGCGCTGTGAATTTGTGCCTACTACTTCCAAAACTGCTCGCTGTTTCGCGGCTTTTTGTTGTGCTGCTAATCGAGGATCTGTCGCTTGTGATCGATCGCACCAAACAGTGGCTTTTTGTTTTCGCATCAACGTGACGTATGATGTCGGGCTGTTTGTCGCGACAGATCTGCCTGATGTGGATCGCCTTGGTATACTCGAATTGGAAGTTGAACCTGTCGTACTTTGCCGTTGCATGTTCTTAGATGGTGATGAAGAGGTTGGTCGAGAGTTTGGTGCAGGTATCGATGCGGATGAGTAGGATTGGCGATGCGTTACAGGCGGTGAATTCAAGACCGACGAATTGAAGGGGAGTGAATTTGAAGAAACCGATCGGGAATGACGATGAGAGTTTGCGACAGCAGGTTGTGCTTTTTGCGCAATGGCTCGAGTATAAGTGGGTAATTCAATGACAGTCGCAGATGGGATATGAGATGATAATCGAGTCGATGATTTGGTTAGATGTGTTTCGTGAATAGCAAACGCTCGGTCTGACACCGTGTTGGTGACAGTCAATACACTCATTTGAGATTGACGATAGGGTGAAAACAACAAAAACAATAATAATTGGTGCGGGCAGCGGGTGGTGGCAGTGATGGCAGTGATGTAGGTTGCAGCGAGATCTGCCTTTAGCTGCACCACTGTGCAACTTGTAGCTGAAACCCTCCCGGATTGGCTGTCCACCCCAATTCTGTCGGCTACTTCAATGCTGGTAGTGGAGAGTGTGATAGACACTGCCGCTTGCTTACTTGCTTCTATTTGTACACAGACGCTGAGACCTTAATATTGATTGTATCGGATTGGAATACCACAATCAGTGTTGGCCAGTGATTAAGAGAAAAAGGTGCGAGTCAGGCTGATAGCTGATGAACATGATAGTTATGTTTTTAGTTACAAGATAACGGAAAGGCCGTGGATGACCCTCACCATGTTGCATATATTTTGCAAGGTTCAGCTTGCTTGTTGAGTGGATCACTACATGCATGTCACCGTCCTCAAGAGTTGACGCCTCGTGTGTCGCCGCAGAACGTGTCGACGTCGATTGGAACATGTCAGCTCTACATTGCGCCATGGTCAAAATTGGCAACGCGACGTGCTGAATTGGGCACGGACGGCTAGCCTTTTCCGCTGAGAAAGTGTATGTCTCCGGGTGAAGAGCCACTGAGCTTTGGCTGCCACTGTGTGTTGTCCCCACGTTGCTTGCGTCTTGCATATACGATTGCAACATCTCTAAGCTGGTGAGTAATCATTCACATGTTCCGGCAATCCATCAACACCATTCGAAACAATCCTTCCTCCACGTTGCGAGTTGATCATGCTGTAGTATTTCAGAGAACCGGTTTGAAGGATTCCGGAGCCCACAACCAATAGTCATTTGACATCACTATTCAATTCTGCTTCAGCGCCGGCTCCATTGCATCGCCGATGACAAGTTTCATGTCGCCGTGCTGCACCGAGCCTTTTGAAGACATGTGTCTGAATGGATTCAATACTTGTTCCATGATCTGCGACGCGTTCCTGGAGTTCCACCCTTGAACTTGGAATTCGATCGTCAATACGTCCGGAATTGTTTTCACCTTACCCACAAAGTCGTCTTGGCTTGGGGCATAGCTGCACCTAAGCGTGCCCATTTCGGAATAAAAGCTTGGTTGTGGTGCCCGGAGGGCATCAAAGACTGAACTGAAGCTTGCACGTGAGACCTGTTTCATTCCACATAGTTGTACTGTAACATTCATGTGGTATTCGTGTTGTAGGCTCAGTTGGGTCTATATTTGCCTCAACCTACATGCAGCTTGTCCCTTTCAGTGCATGTGGTCTGCCAGCCCGTGTAGCGATTCTATGTTTTCCTCGTCTTTGAATGGCGGGAATTGACGCAGAAAGCTCGGAAGATTCGAGTATCTAGACGGGAGACCAAAGCTTCCTCGCAACCTGGATCAGCTTGTCGCAGGTGGAGGATGACTGCTCGAGGAATTCGTCAGCAATGGGGCCGTCTACACAATTGCGGCTCAACTGACAATGCCGACAATTAGCCAGTGACCTCCACTCCCAAGGATTTCGTGTCTTCGTACACTTTATTGTACATACTTATTGTACATTGTACAACGGCTATCAAATGACCTGACGCTTGTAGTGATGCCGAAAGAAAGGCAAACATGCACCGAGTGCTCCATGAGACGTCAGAAATGTGATCGCAATCTACCATGCAGTCGATGCATCAAGAGAGGTGAACCAGAAAAATGCAGTAGAGAGTGGCCGAAAGAAGGTTACGATCCAAAGAAGCATCGCATCTATCCTCGTCCAGGCGGTCCAGGCGATGAATCACCTACTGCCTCTCAAGGCAATGATGGTAGCGATAGTAGTCCAAAATCAACACCGGCGAATAGGTCTGATGCTGCAGTACATCCGTCATTGAGGACTCCTCTTACTGCTGGTTCGATTACTCAGCAAGATGTAAACGGTGGGGCAGGGACTGCTCAAGTCGGCCAGAAATCATCAGGAGTTGATCAGGAGAAGGAAGCGCAAGTCCTTGAATTCTTGACCTGGGGACGAAACAATCTATCCGACTATCAGGTTCAGTCATTTGACCTGCTGAAAGAACCATTCAAGAATAGCAGTGCATACCTTGAACAGGAAATCTCAAATGGCTTTGGTAACAATCATGCCAATCAAATCGCTTTCCTTCAATTACTCCTTCCGAAGCAGGAACAGCTCTTCACCCTCGTCGATTATCACATTGCTAATATTCTCTGGTATCATTCTGTGTTCCATAGAAGTTTCCGCGATGAACTACAAGCACAGTACAAGCATCCGAATGGTTTCCAAATCAGAAATACTGATCTGAGATGGACTGCACTGCTATTCGCAATCATGGCTGGCAGTATGGTTTGTGCTCACGATCAAGAAACGGCGTCTTGGGGATTCCAGAAAGCCGAACGCCATAAACTTACTCGACAGTGGTACAAAGCAGCCTCGACATGCTTGAATCTTTCCGACTACATGTGGCGCCATCATATCAACTCTATACAAGCAATTTGTGTTTTAACCATGTCTGGGCATATTTTGGGCTTCAGCAATACCCAATCAACACTACTTGGAGCTGCTACAAAGATTGCTCAAGGCTTGGGTCTTCAACGCCTTGCTGCCGAATCGGATGAGAATAGTATCTGCCCCTCAGACATGAGTCCTGCTAAGAGGGATAAGATCTTTCGTCTTGACATCGGTCGTCGTGTCTGGGCACAACTATGCACGCAAGACTGGTTCTCCATTCCGTTCAGCGAGATGTATTCCATACAGAAGAATCATTTCTCGACCACAAAACCTCAACATGTAGATGATTCCACCTTCCTACCAATGCCGACACACATACCATCCGCAACCTCTTTTTCCAGATCTATCAATGACATCGCCAGTATCATGCCTGGCTTACATGATGCCTTGACCAATGCCAGCACGTTGTACACTAAATACGAACAAGTATTGTATTACGATGCTAAAATGAGAGCACTCTCGACGGATGGATTGCCGTCATTCTTTTCTGTTCGCGAGTCACTTTCTCCAGACCATCCGGAATGGATGCCTTGGGCTCGCAGAAGTCTCAGAATCTGTATCGCCCACAAAATCATCATGATACATCGAAGTTTTCTCGGTAAATCATTGACCGACACAACCTTCGAGTATACTCGGAAAGTATGTATGGAGGCTGCGAAGACTATTCTCAAAGAAGCCAAACACGCTTTTGATCATTTCGAAGGACCGAATCTGTGGATCGACCAGGCGTTTATGGTTGCTGCAGGTATTACATTGTCACTAGATATCTTCCATCGGAAGCCTACTGATTTGCAGTACGAAGAACATCGCAAGCTAGTCGAAACAGCGGTCAATATGTTGAGCAAATTTGAGAACAGTCTAATTGCTATACGTGGTGTACGATTGCTGAGCTCACTACTTGCTGAACAGGCTCGTTTAACAGCAGCCCAGTCAATGAACGACTATAACAGGAAGAGAGCGAGAGAAGAAGCTGCAAGCGACAATTCTATCACTCTCGCTGACTCACCTCAGTTTTTCCAAGCTGCGAATAGCAATTTCAATAATCCTGCGAAACGACCGAAATTCAATGTACCTAAGTTCATGGAGAATTTTGTTGGTGGAGATAGCAGCTTCACCTCTTCCTTACGATCAAATCACAACAACACAACTGGTTTCGGTCCGGACGGGAATGATGTTACATCAGTAGATATGACTATCAATGGAGATATGAGCTTAAATGATGGTCGGCTAGGTAATACAACGATGCAGTCAAATCAGGATCGACAAGCATTAGACAACATGGGATTTCCAGTGGATTCCTCAATGCCAGAAGCAGGGTTCAACGACAACAACACCTTACCGTTAGACTATGGGTATGAAACATTCGAGCAAATATTCCCGCCGCAAGCCGGCATCAGCAATTCTTTCCTCTTTGAAGATCTTCTCAACTTCGAATTATGACTAGCCGACGATACCAATCAAAGTGCTGCAAACCCCCTAGAAACGACCACATCAATCGATATCAACATCTCAATCCAGCCGTCCAATGAACCCCACGCAACAACACAGCCATCGCACGCTGTATCCGGGTCACATCCACCAAACACCACCACACCACTCAATGACGCTCTCCCCACTCCACCACCCCTATCAACCAACCCTTTGGGTCCAGACTTCACAACCTCAATAACCGCAGGCAAAACCTCCCCCGGCCCCCCCGTCGAAAACGAAACACCCGCCACAACCCGTCTACGCGAACGCTTTCTCCCCAAATTCATGAAATTGAAACAACCAGCCGTGCCGGGTATATGGGGCTCATGGGATCCGAAGGAAGGTTCGGCGGTAGAAGAGCGTGGGCGGGTTGATGAGTGGCCTGATTATGCGGCTTCTGTGGAGCAGGGTGTGAGAGGGGATGATGGGGGGTGACTTGTGGGGGGCTTTGAGGTGCATGGTGGTATTGGACCGGCTATAGAATCTGGACCAGTACCAGAACCGAGTTTAGATCGTGGGATTGAGATAGATGGACGGCAGCCGGGGTCTGGTGGGAACAATCAAGTGGTATAAAAAGACTAAGCCTATTGGCAGTCGATCATCACGACACGGTTGAATGTTCCGATGTCGGTGCGACGAACATGGACATACCTGTTCGAAGACGAAACAACCACGGGGAGAATCGATCTACACTTCGGTCATATACTTTTTGCATATTCACATAGATCTCAGCTTACTTATTCGCCTCACGAATTCTTAGACAATCTAGGAATGACATGTTTATCAGAGAACGTGCGTAGGTTTTCCTGAGATATTCCATGGACTACCAGGAGTACCAGCAAATTATACCTAGCTACCAGGTTTATCGTAGAGACTGTCTGATCGTAGTCATCTCTACGAATTTGTTTACGCAGTTAGGGGATTGAATACTCCGTACCTATGTACGATTGTAGATTTGGTAGTGGAATTGGTGTGTCGTTGAGAACTGAGACTGAGTCATACCGCGAGCGATTTTTATTTATACTTCACCACGCAGCTTGGTTAGGTACACAATTTCACCAATATTGGAGTGCATGGTTTGGTTTGTACATGTCACGACGAAGCAGGATCGTAGTTAAGAAAGGATGATGGAGAATGGATTGAGAAGGTATTGATTGCGGTGAATATACGTTCTATGTAATGACGCGTCCCTCCAGTTCAAACGACTCATAGCTTCTTATCCACGGGCGCGATCAATTATGGTACTGTCTTCGTTGTGGTTGCGAGCTCTTTCGAATACTTGTTGGCTCGAACCCCCAGCTTTGTTTCCGAGATGATGTTGAGCGGAGGATGGTGGTATAATAGCTGGGCGTGAATTGCTGCTAGCTTGTTGCCGGTTCCTCTTGCGCACCTCAGCTACGAATGGTGATGTATCAGCTGTCGATGGAGGTCTGTACGGGCTGCCGTGCTCCACCCTCCTTGACCTAATTCTAGGCACATTGTTACCTGCCTGATGTCCTTCGTGAGCTCTCAGAGAGCTGTTTCCTCCATCATCATGGACTGGTTTTGTTTGTGTCGCTCCAGCTTGAAGGACTTGGTTTGATCGCCATATTTTTGAGCGGTTAATAGCCCCTACTATGCACGCCAATGTGCCTGTTCGGCTGCGAGCACTAAAAGATGTTCGTCAATCTTGGTGCTCATTGCATTGACCATCCCTTTCATCCTTCGACACCTGTCCTCTTAAGAAAGGCGCCTTTGGCCATCATGGTGTTGAGTACTGCACAATTGAAGGCTGCTTCACCAGGCGGAGTTACAACAGCAATGTAGGTGTTCTCGGTAAATCTTGCTAGGAAAGCATTAAAGCTTGGTGTTTGTACTTTGTATAGCACAAAACCGGCCGCTGATGCTGAAGATGCTGCAGCGCCCTTTGAAGACCTCGCAACGATATGTTTGTATGACTTCATAATCGTCGATATTCGCTCGTGTCGATCGAAGTTCGGATTGATGCCTTCATCGGTAATATCTCCTTCAGAAGAGGATGTATCGACTGATGTGACTCTCAGAAATGTGCTTCGTTCGAATAGCACGATCTCTTCAGCCGAGATTTGTTCCGCGAATGCTCTCAAGAATTTCTCAATGACAACCAAATTGGGGATCATTCTATGAACTATCCCAGCCCAGGCTTTGTAAAGAGTCTGGTCCCAAATGCTACTAGCAAATGTTTCGAGGCTCAATCCGTCTGTTCGTTTGGCAATCATATCGCAGCGTTCATTATATATTCGTTCGCGATGCTCATTCTGTACAAGATCCATTTTGTGTACAAGAGCAAAGACTTGTGCAGTTGGAGAATATTGTTTCAACGCGGCAATAACAGCTGCATAGGTGTCGAGGTCGCGTTCTACCTCTCGAGACTCAATATCAAAGACGTAGATGAGGACTTGGGCATCGCTGAATACATTTTCGCGTTGGGTGTTGAGGTAAGAATCCATGAAAGCATCTTGTCTGGACATGGGCGTTAGCTGGACGAATAGTAGCAGACCAGAAGGTGCGTTACCTTACCCGCCACAGTCCCAAAGGTTGAGTGTCAGATTACCCATGAAGCGAGCATGACTATGTTCGACATCAATTGTCGCACCCAGTCGTCGGACATCTTTGGCGACATAGTTGCTGAATATGATCGAGCGCATGCTAGACTTTCCGGAACCAGATTTGCCCATGAGAAGGACCTTCTTCTTGCGCTTACGAGCGTCCATGTTGTCGGTGCAATATTGGGTGTTTGATGGTGTACAATGAGCATCTGGGGCACAGAAGTACAATGTATGCGACAGCTGGTTCAGCATGAGTTTGTGAGGTTTGCGATCTCTGCCATTGCTTCCCCGCATTAACGATTGTCCTTATCGAGCTTATCGACGTGTTTGACGCTAGGCCGAGGAAGGTGATGATGCATCATGGAGGGCGCTTCCAGGCAACACCATTGACCTACGCCCTTGATGAGTGGCCTTGCTGTTCACGTCTCTTCACCTCACAAGTCAGGAATCAGTCGAATCACACATAATGTCTGAGAACGAGGAGCCCAAGACGGGCTCAGATAAATACATCCCTCCTCCCATGGACCCATACGCAACTTACCAGACACCATATGACCGACGTACATCTCATGAGCAGCCGAACCCATTCATCGAATTTCGCCGCTTCGCCGACAAGCAGTTCTCCTCTATCTTTGAGAATCTCCCAAGCTTTCCCAAACTACTTGGAACTGAGGATGAAATGAAGAACATCCGTAGTCACTTCGAGAAAGAAATGGAAGCCATGAGGGAGCATCGAAAACAGATGTTGGAGGAGTATCACAAGCAGAATTCCGGCCTTGATGAGATTCGGAATGAACTTGTTAGACCTTTCCCAGCAGTCCAGGCAAAAGAACTAGAGCAAAGCGGAACTACGCGTCCACTTGAAAGGGATTTACCTGCAAACTGGGAGAAGGCTACTACTGCTGGCGGCAAGACGTATTACGTTGATACAGATACTGGCAAGTTCAGCATGGAGCCACCGATTGTCGGAGCAGGTCAGGATGGCAAAAAGTCCCTCCAAGATCAACGCAAGGAATTAAGAGAGCAGCACCGATCCCAGAAGGAGGAAACGAAGAAGGCTCGAACGGAATTAATACAGAATGGTCGCGAGAGTGGCTCAAGGGCTGAAGATAATATGCCAGATGGCTGGGAAGAGAAGTCGGCTAAGAATGGTCGCCCATATTTTGTTAACCACAGAAACAGATTCACTACATGGGATGATCCTCGACAGAATACAGCAGATCTTCCCCAGTCTCCGTCTACAGTCGCACTTCCGGACGGATGGGAAGCCAAGACTGGTAAAAATGGTCGGACTTACTTTGTTGATCATGGAAACCGAAGCACTACATGGAACGATCCCCGACAGAGTAAAGCGAAATGCCCTGATCCTTTGGCTTCAACGGCAATCCCTGCCGGATGGGAGGCTGAGACTGGCGAAGATGGTCGGACTCAATTCGTTAACCACAATAACCGATCTGCTGCTAGCAATGACTGGGAAGGACTTGACGATCATGTAAATGTGCATGCCAAGCCACTTACATGGGCCGAGAAGCGCGAAGTGTGGCGGAGAGGGTTCAAAAATTGTCCAGAACTCAAGAAAGAGGTCGAAAATGTCGAAAACCAGAATGATCAGACAGAACTTGCAATGTACGAAGCGTTGGCTTCAAACAAAACGTCAGAACGCCAAAGAAAGCCACGTTGCGCCTGGAAGGAACGAAACGGTTACACTGGACCATGGCAAACCTGGGGCTTTCCAGGCATGGGTCATGATGGCATGAAGAGGTTGGAAAAGCAGAAAAAGGATGTCGCAAATGACTCGAAGGACAAGTCCAAGTCTAATGCTTATAAGGTCGATCCTCTTGCACAGGACGACAATCTTATGAGTTGGCTCACACTTAGCCCTTACTCTCCTTTCCAACTGGTGTCCAGAACAAGTGATACGTCTATGCATCCGGAAGAGTCGAAACTCAAAGACGCAATTCGGGACCACAAGCCTTGGCTTGATGCTTTCGAAGACCTGATCACTCTAGAACGAACTGGAAAAATGCCTTCAGAGCATGACGAAGAGAGACTTGCGGATCTTCGACCTTGGTTTCTGGATACCACAGGCGGTAACGATCCCAGCAGTCATGGCGGCTTACGAAGAGGTGCACTTGTTGGAAGCCCTTTGTTCAGTCAGTCTTCGACAAAAGAAGCTGGTGATGAGTTGGACGATATTATTGCTGGGGTCGACGAATTTATCAAACCGTTCTTAGGCCTTTTGGCACTGCCTGGTGCCGACGATGTTCTGTCTAGTCTTAAGGCTGCGGAGGAAGCTCATATGGGAAGGGTTGTTCCGGGGGAGCTCGACGAAGACCGTCATGGAGAAGCACATGATGGAGAGCATGAAGACGATACTATGGATTCTCATTGGTCTAGTTCAACCACTTCTTCGACTTGGTCTGATGTAGCAGGACAGCGAGAGAAGCCTTCTATCGTCGCAACCATGACAACGACTACCTCAAAGAAATTGCCCGATGGTTCAATTGAGACCAAGCGAGTGTTAAAGAATAGCTTCTCAGATGGCAGAGAAGAGTCGGAGGAGTCGACCGATATCTCGCAGGCGCCAGGTCTACAAAGATTGAAGGCTCGGAGCAATCCAGAGCAGGCTCTGCCGTTAGCTGAAAATGGCAAGTCTGGATTGCAACAGAAGAAGAATGGTTGGTTCTGGAATTGATCTACTTGGCCAGTTTCATTACGAGGAGGATATTTGAACATGAAATTATGATTTTCGATTTGTTTATGGCAGCAAGCAATTCTACTCAATTATTTAGCTAATCCTACATGCTTTTAGATTCTGCTCCATACGAGCATTGTCGTTACTATTATTCGAGTGAAACCCCGGGAGTTGTCACCAGCACAGGTTCTCCGTTTGCTCGTCCGACTTTCACTTCTTAGTATTGTTTTCTATTCTAACATCAGCCACCTCTTTCCGCTCATTGATATTTCCATAGCCACGTCTTCCACAGCGACACCAGTCAAACTCGTCAATCTTTGCACCACCATCGCAACTATCACGGATTGGATTTCGGCTTCATTCATCATGGCTGACAATCGACCACCAAGATTGCGTCTTCTCTTCAAGGGCAGCACGCTCGGCTCTCTCTTTCATCGCCGAAAGAGGGCGAAAGAAGACAAAGACGGTATTAAAGCTAGCCATGAAAGTAACCAGGATGACTTCGAAGACGATGTACCTATTCTATCACGAATCCAAGATCCTTCAAAAATTGCGGTATCAAAGATCATCACTCTGAAAGTCAACCCTGCATTTCTCGAAGGCTTGAACTCGCCTCTTGAACGACCTAACTCTGGTAATGGAGAACTATACAATGCGCAAGAGGGCAGTACGCAGAAAGAGGATGATCAAGATACGGACATGACAGATGAGAAGGCTGTAAAGGCTCAACGAAGAAGAGGTGTCACCGGCATGCAAGAGCTTCAAGATCGTTCGCGACCAGCTTTCAACACTATCACTGTGGTTTCGAACAACCGAGCGATTGCCACGCAGCCTTCAGTACCGACACCCTCCAAGATCTTTACTTTCAAGTGTAAGAATGGGTTAGACAAATTTCCTGCTTCTGTGAATCCTAGCCTTAGCCTACAAGCAGGTGTCGAGGAACCAAGTCAATCTCAAGTACAACAAGCTGCACGAAATACATTTCTCAAATCCAAACCTGAGCCGGACTATGTACCAATCGAGAATTTTCAATGCACAAAACCAGGTGTCAATGTCCAACCATTTCAAGATACAGGAAAAGTGTCAGAAAGTGGTGGAAGTAAAGGTCGACCTCGAAAGTCTCCCAATAGTAAACAATCTATCTCACACGACTTCCTGTCCAAGACTATGCAGACACCAACGGCCGATGACTCTCTCAGCTACCTTCGACTATCATGTGTATCCACACTACGACCGCCTATCATTGACAAAGCACAGCCAGTCATGATAGTGTCAAATTATGTTCGACCTAAGATAGAAGCGCCACCGACCGGTCCAGAAGTCTACCGAGATGGTCGACATAAACCAGTTATGCCGAAGGATGCTTTTCTCAACTCAATTCCAAATGGAGAGGAAAGTGCTGGCTTCATCTATGACGCAGGAAAGGATGAAGAGATGCCTCGCAAAACAATAGCTGGTGATGTACCTGCAGCTACACTTGTTCATGGAGAGCGAGTACCAACTGGTGCCCGATTCAAACCCAAAGCATCTGCAGGATCCTCCATTGAAGAGCGGTCTAAGTCCTCCAATGGGAATACAGCTGAAGACTATGTGAGGACAAAGACTGGCGCAACAAGCTTACCGTTTCACGCCGCGACGCGTGCGAAATTGCAAAACCGATCGACTTCTCAGCATAACACCCTCACTGCATCGGAAAACTACTATACAGCACCCGATCGTCTTCCTTCTGCCTTGGAATATAGCCGTTTCCACGTCAGAAACTTGAACATTCGTGGTATCAAGCGCAAGCGTGGTGGTGCTACACTTCCATCTCCGTCGTATCAATACCAACATACAGGTTCTTCCACATTCAATATCTTCAAAAACGGCATCCTCAACTATCCAGAACTAACTCTCCTCTTCGCCAGCCACCTACCAGTCCGTACCCTTGTCAACCTCTACTCCATCTCCCGAGATTTCCACATAATCGTCAACCAACGCTTCACCACAGTGGTCCTAAACCAACTACGTATCAAGGCACCCTGCGCAGTACGATGCTATCCCTACCGCTGCTACACCCATCTCTGCCAGCCAGACCTCAGTCTTACGTCTCAAAACCAACCACTCGGCGCAACGGGCGTAGTCATCAACATCCCAACAATCACCCCCGCAAGTCCAAGCACAAGCACATTCAAGCCCACCAAACCCACTACATCAACCCCCCACAACGACGCCTACTCAACTAGCATGTCCGCCGGCATCGGCGCCCAGATCCGCAAAGTGCCAACCTTCAAATACCTACACATGGCCATCCACCGCGAAAAAGTCATTCACGAACTCTACGCGCTCTTCGCAGAACAAGGCGTGCCCCTGCCCGGCTGTCCAGCAACTTACGTCCCTAAACCACACGAACATGCCAGTCTCACAAGCAACAAACCCTTTGCCACGACCCTACATAAACTCTGGTTCCTCTTCGACATCCCTGACAACCCACGGCGGATAGGTTACATCCACTCGCCGCTCCTCTTCACAAACACAGACCTCCTCTACGCACTAACATTCGTCGTGAAAACAGATATGCTGCTCAACGACCCCCTAGGCGGTGAAAAGCGTGACGCGATTCGGAAACTCCTCTTCAGCAGCGCAGACGGCTTCGACACGATCCACCGCGTGCTGAAGCGCGATCCTATCCCCGGCCGTGGCTGGAATAACGAACTCGACGTACTTCGCGCGTGGACGCGGTATGGACTGCAAGTTGGGCCTGATGGGACAGAGCGTGCTATCAGCGGCGGGTTTGTGCCGTTTGGGTTGAGTCCTGAGCAGCGAGCGCAGTCGCAGAGTGTGTTTGGCATACCGCGTGACGAAGTCGGGCTGTTGAAGCGAGAGTTTTGGGGTGCGTTGGATCGATATCAGCAGCGGGTTGATCAGAAGGGGAAGAGGAGGGTCGTTGTGGGTCGACAGCCGGGCTATCTTATGCGCGTGGACCAGCTCGTGCTGCGCGAGTCGATCAAGCGCGGCATGGTCATGTCGAAGCAATTCCTCCGATCACTGCTGCATGGCTATGTTGATCAGGATACGCTAGAGCGCATACCGGTTAGAGAGTATGGACGACGAAGTGATGTGTTGGAAGCGGAGGGCGAGTATGATGATTGTGGTGAGGGTGCACTTGTTGGTGGACTGGGCGCGTTGAAGATTTCTGAGGGTGGGGACGAGTTTTTGGATCTTGGGGAGGTGCAGAGTGATATTGGGAGTGTGTTGATGGTTAAGAGACGCGGTGTTGGGGAGAGGGAGGTCAAGATTAGGAAGGAGGAGGTAAGTGTGAGGAAGGGGATGTATAGGGCTTGGAAGGAGGAGGTTGAGAGGGAGGAGAAGGAGGAAAAGATGAGGAGGAATGTGGGACGGCGGTTCTTGGATGAGCCGTTGTGGTAGCTAAGTATGCTATCGGTTTAGGGTGGTGGTGGTGGTGGTGGTGGTGGTGGTGGTGGTGGTGGCGGCGTTGCTAGTCGAGTTGATAACGACGAGTACGGTTGAGTGTTGCACAAGGCCCTGTTGACAAATTGCATAGAAATCTGGTGGATCAGCCTTGGATTGGAATTGAGAGACTGCACCGCCGGCCTACATCCAGCAGACGATTGTCTCCTCGATAGTGCTATACGGTATTTGCAATACCCTCGATGTCCAACACCAGCATGTCTCCATGCCTATGCATGTTTCTGGTGTCAAATGAATGATCACGCGTCTTTGAAGCCAGTCTAGCTTGCTAGCAGGGTCAGCACTTGCATTTCAGCAGCCGCTTCGAACAATAAAATGTTCTAGCAAGTCATATGAATGCGAACAAGTCTATGCTTGCAGAAAGACAAGCTCCGCAGTCAAGAAGACCGCTAGAACATGGCATCGATCATCTGATATCAATATCACCGCTCTATCAACAGTTCCTCATCACCCCACCTCTTTACATACATCCCCATCGCGCGCACAGGGAAGTAGAATTTATAATTCGGATACGTAATCATGCAACTACAATTGAACACCCCCTCGATCGCTTCCTGCAACCACTCACCATTCCTCTGCTGTCTGCTCATAATCATAGTCAAAGCCCTCTTAATCGGCTCTTTATCTGGATACTCGGCTACCATGAGTGCAATACACGCCCAAGCAGATTGCACAACTTGCGATTTCTCGGGATGTTGCCGGTAAACTTTGTCTTCGCAGGATTTGTAGCTTTCGCCCCAACCGAGGCCATCGGGATGGATTTTGTTGACTAGGAATTTGCAGCCGCGTTTAACGGTTTCTGAGTTGGCGTATGTTTGGCCTTGAGAGGCGAGGGATTCGAGGGCGAACATGGCGGCGTAGGTGTAGCAGATTCCCCAGCTGCCGTACCAGGATCCGTCGGGGGCTTGTGCATTGTGGATGTATTTCAATGCTCTTGATTTTGCGTTGTTGATGTCGGAGGTTCGGTAGTCGGGGAAGAAGGACTGGAATAGAGTGAGGACGGTGACTACGGCGGTTGTACATTCTGGGTAGTCGTATTCGACCATTATGCGACCGAAAACTTCTGCTGCGTTGAGGTATTCGAGGAGTTCGGAACCTCGTTGCGGTTCATAGGATGCGAAGCCACCAGAGTGGGAATTCTGCATGGTCAATAGGATGTCGACTGCATCTTTCAAGCGTTCATCGCTAATTTGTACTGGATAGCCAAATTTTTTCTGAAGAAGGAGGGTACCACGAAGGCCTTCAGAGGTGCAATCTGAGACTGTGTAGCCTTGAGTTTTGGTGCTGAAAGGCCATGCACCTTTGTGCTGTTGCCGATAGCATATTTCGCGATCTTGAACTTCTTCAGGAATTTGATGATCTTCAAGAAATGTAAGTGCTTTGGTCAGCATAGGCTTCCATTTTGAATTAGATGCTACTCCAGCTTCGGCCATAGCGAGGATAGTGAATGCTGTATCCCAAACTTGTACGCCGTTCGTACCATTCATAAGCATACCTTCATGATTCACCCACAAATAGTCATTCAGCCGATCGACATGACGGCGAAAGCTATATGATTCGGGTCCTTCTCTGATGTAGCAGACCAGTGTATTCATTGGTGAATTTACTGGTGCGAGACAAGCGTAATCGGTATTGGCATCTTCCATCTGTACCAGCTTGCATACCCAATCTTCTGCCTGTTGAATAATGCTGTTTGTGCGAAGAAGAGGAATCCATACCCACACAAGTAGGAAGTTAATCAAATTGAGCACCCACGATTTAGGATGGTAGTTATCAGCAGGAGAAATTGAATTTCGGTGCGAGGCGAAGTCGATCTCATCAACAGGCTTCGTGAAGAGTTCATTTCGAAGGGATCTGGTCAGTGGTGTAAGTGGTTTGCTGAACTTCTTCGACCAAACGTAGGACATTGGTAGAAAGACCTGTCGCATGTGTATCCACCATCTCCATGGTGCAATGGGAACCCAATCTGGTAGAAGCCACAATTCGGGAGGTACAGGGTTGACAATATCCCAATCCATCACGCCTAACACACTCAACCAGAACTTTCCCCAATGTGGTGCATTTACGGCTCCTCCTAATTCATGTAGCTTGACTCTTGCTTTAATCATTCGTGAATCTTCCTCGCTGCCTCCGAGTAGTCTGATACATGTGTAGTTCATTGCTGTTCCAAAGACCGAGCTGTGGCCCTCAACGTGCAAACCCCATCCTCCATCCTTATTTTGTCTTGCAAACAGATAGTTCTTGATTTCTGTTGCGTATGCAGGATTGATAGGTACATCGGTAACATACCAGGTGATTATGAGACCTGGGAGGAGGAAGAGTGGACCGCCGTATTCACAACCCCAGTGCCCTGATGGCATCTGCAACTTCGAGTAGAAGGTAAGACAGTTGTCGATCGACTCGGAAGGTCTCGTGGCAGGTGGAAGGTCAGGTTGGTCGGTGGGCAGGCCGAGGAAGTATTTGGTTGGCACATCTTGAGGCCATGCTTTGGATTGTTCTTCGCTCAGATAGTGCCATGTATGCCTGCCATTCTCATCTTTTATTCTCCATCGTGTATAGTCTGTTCTTGTTGTCGCTTGAGGATGGGAGGAGCCATTCACATGACCATTTGCGTGGCCATTCATGTTGGGCCGTAGTTGAGGTTGCACACAAAGTTTGTGGGTCACATTTTGGAAACTGGAGTTGTGGCTGTATGGTGCTATCTGTTTGGTGATGCCACCCCGGAATTGAAAAGCTTTTGGTGGGTCAGTTTCCTGGCATCGAGTCGCTTGGCTTCGGCGGCTAATCTAGCGTCCGCCCTACCCGCATTCCCCCTTTGTCATGATCCTGTTTTCCTTACAGATTGGCCTCGTTCGACCCAATCAAAATAGTGAGGGTCTTTGGTAGGATGACAGTGTGGACCGAGCCAAACCATGGGCAGGACTATATCGACGCCGAACTGTAGGCAGATACATCACTGCGATACCAGTGCGACAACTATTCCCGAGCCTAGAACCAGTGATTGAATTGGCCTACAAGTCTTCACGACGTCTATGATCAGATTATGATCCTCGGCATGATTGCAGCGGACAGTACACACACAATGGGCTGGCGTACACTATCAAGGTATCAAGGAACCGCTGTTCTTGGAAGCAGAATTCATGGAGCTCTTACTGGTAGCTGCTAAGATCTACGACATATCAGCTGCGCAGACTTCGATCTTTTACCTCCCAGCTCTTAGACAGCAGCGCTCCCAGACTCCCCATACCTCGAAACAACCACCTACCGCAGCCCAACGTTGTTGTCACCCACAGTTCACGAGAGCAAGTCCTTTCACTGTGGCAGCTCCAACCCTCTCACCTTGACTCCATCCACATACAGTCCATCAACCAAAGTGGGTCGTACAATCTTGCCATCAAATGGCAATTCACTGAGAAAGCCCCACCGTGCATCCTCTTTCCACCCTTTCTGCTGCCAGTCGTTCAGAGTTCCATTTGGGAAGAAGTCGTAGACATCCAGACCCGCCGGATCGTGCGCAATCGTAACCATGATGTTAGGATCTGCGTCGAAGTTCGTCAGGGCATTCGCGGATTGCTGTGCAACAGCCGGATCAGCGTAGAAAGTCATTGCGTCGGTTGAGACCTTGAAGAAAGGGACCTGGAGATTGGTAGGTGGTCAGTCAGGCATTTCGTCAAGCAGGCCATGAGTAGGAGCCTGGATGAGAGAAGTTGTACTTACCTTGTTGCTATCAGACCCTTGGGGGTGGGAGGACAAGAATGACGAGCACGGGCACGGATGTGGCAGGCGTTTGTCTAATGCTGGTCCTTCGGGGATAAATTCTGGCATTGGAACGTAGCTCGTCGGTCGGATCACTCCAGTGAAGTGGCATGCGTCGCCTCCTAAGAAGACGAATGTGTCTGGAGTGGTTCGAGCAAGGCCACAGATATGTCCAACAGCATGACCAGGTACATCTAGAATATAAAAACTGCTGTCTCCAAAGTAGTCATGCGCTCGAAAATCACCTATCTTGAGGCCGTCAGAGAAAGCTAGTTCAATCGTCTCCCGTCCTTCGAAATCAGCTTCATGGAATGGTGAGTCCTGTCTACTGGGGTACCCCGGGGTGAAGGCCTCCTTGAATCCCGGACCAACAATCAATTTGACAGATTTCGGCAGCTTCGACAAATCTCCAGAATGATCGAAATGAAAATGACTAAGCACCAGTGCCTCTATATTGGTTAGCGAAACACCACCATCGCTGAGTATGTCTTGCACGTTTCGTTGTACTTTGAGACCGTTGACGTGTCCTTTGACCATATCGCGTAGATGAGGGACTAAGTTCTGCCAATCCTTTCGACAGCCTAGGTCGAAGAGAAGCTCCTTTCCTGATTTTTTGTGCTTGATGTGGTATGAGTAAGTTGGCAGGTTGATCCAGTCATAGCCAACAACCTTTGGTTGGATCAGGTAATGGGGAGGTACAGTGATGTCGCAGGTTGTGTTGATGATTGATACCTGACAAGTACTCGAACTCTTAGGTAGACTCTGAGAAGGTGACCCTGCAGGATGAACGCGGGAGGCCATCGGTACCGGTGGGTGTTGCCTTGAACGCCTAACAGCTAGAGATACAGGTTGATACGAATCCAGTACTATACCCCTGCTTATCAAACCGCCTCTGTTCAAGTCTTTCCTCGTGCAGACTCTCTGGCCGTCAGAGAGGAATCTGGTAAGGCAATTGCTCTCTCACTATCTCCGAGACGTATAGTGTCTTCTTCCCATCCCCACAATCTCCGGATACTACGTTCTACAACCCGAGGTTATGCTCTTGGGGTGTAACTCTCTGGCTATGGCTCGCAATTTATTCTAGCATAGCTTGTGGGGTATGAACCGGCTTCCTACAGCATATGTCGAGTCCAGCGTGTGATAACTCGACTCGGTGGAGCAGAAATTGTGCATGTCTGGAAAGGGGCCTACCAATTGATCCAGGAAGGTCATCACGATTACACGGTGAAGACTATTCTTTAGACCACCCGAGTCCGGATCAATGGCGGCCAGAGTGTTGACTTCGTGTGTCCTTTCGTCTGTATCGCCAGATGGGTTGTACAATGCAATTTCCGCTGCAATGGCCTCCATATCGAGACTCTGCGAGATTCGTTTGTTACTATCACTGTAAGAGTTGCTCTTCAAGCATTCCAGTGTGTGCACATCTATTTATGGCAGGGTCCTGTTTGAGGTGTGTGAGCCGAGGTCAGATAATTTGCCCCACATACCTGCCCAATCCATGGCTACACAGACGACAGAAACCCACTTTTGAAGTGGACTGGTATAGGATGGGATGTGTCCAACCAATACAGCGTCTGTTGTTCGAAAGTACCTTACACTAACACGAAACCAATCAATGCAGTTACCAAATTCCCCCGCTCCATTTTGGCCTTACCTCCTGATGTAGTCCTTCACTGACTGGAGCCGAGGGATTGTTCAAGACAATAGAAAAGGCCGAGGCCTGTCAGTGCGATGAAACCAACAAAAGCTGACCGATGAAAAACACGCCTCACTGTTCGATTAACCTGACATTGTGATATCGGTGGCAAGCATTAGGTAGTCACCATCCTGACACACTCCTATTCAATTCTTCAACAACCTCCCGCCCCTAATACTCTCTGGACCAAAATGTCGTCTCCGCAAAAGATTCGGACCACGGTGACGGACCTCCTGAAGATCGACCATCCAATCATGCTCGCCGGGATGGGCACCGTCTCGAACCCAAGACTTGCAGCAGCTGTCACCAATGCTGGTGGTCTTGGTGTGATTGGTGGTGTAAGGAATTCACTGGTTGTGTATCTCACGAGCTGATTCATTCTAGAATGCATACACGCCGCAGATGCTGAGGGAAGGTATTGCAGAGTTGAAGGAATGTTTGCATAACAAGGATGCACCATTTGGCGTTGACTTGTTGATTCCACAAGTATGTAGCCTCAACTCAACCTGCTCCGACATAGATCTCACAAAAATCTAGTTAGGAGGCAACGCGAGAAAGACGAACTTTGACTACAATAAAGGCAAACTTGACGAACTCATCGATGTCATTATCGAGGGTGGTGCGAAGTTGTTTGTGTGTGCTGTCGGCATTCCCCCAACATGTAAGGCCGTCCTCGTCGACTTCAACAGGAATCGCACTGACAGTAGCATACAGCTGTGGTAAAGAAACTCCACGAACATGGTGTACTGTAAGTTTACCTGTGAAAACACTCGGGCAGAGTCTCACCCATGATAGGTACATGAACATGATAGGACATCCCAAGCATGTACAGAAATGTTTGGACAATGGGGCAGATCTAATCTGTGCCCAAGGTGGTGAAGGAGGTGGTCACACTGGTGATGTACCATTGAGTGTACTCATCCCAGAAGTTGCGAGGTTGTGCGAAAAGAAGAAATCAGCTTTCACAGGAGCTCCAGTTCAGCTTGTTGCAGCTGGAGGCATTTCAAATGGACACACTCTTGCTGCCTCGCTAATGTTAGGTGCGGCTGCTGTCTGGATTGGTACCCGATTCGTTCTTTGTGATGAATCCAATGCCTCCAAGGCTCATCAAGAAGCTGTACGTACGGCAGGTTTCGATGACAACGTCAGGACCATCATCTTTACCGGACGTCCATTACGAGTGCGAAGTAATCCTTATATCCAGAACTGGGAGGTAAACCGTACGTTGTCTACTCATTCCTGACTGTGGATCACAACGAGATAACTAACTCCTGCTTAGGTCAAAATGAAATTAAAGAACTTACCGACCAAGGTATCATTCCTGCACACCATGATCTCGATATGAATGAAAGCAAGCTTAGTGAGGAGGAAGCAGACAATGCCAGTCATCCTTTCTTGATGGGTAAAGTTGCTGCTGTTGTTAACGAGAAGAAGTCAGCAAAGGCTATAGTTGATGAGCTGGTTGCCGGAGCTTCACAACGTATGAGTCTTGGTTACAGGATGATTGGACAGGCGAGCAAACTGTAGATACAACGGTGGTAGAAATAAATTCGCCGTGGAGATCTTGGAAGCCTATTGTCAAGAACGTATTCGACCGGTGTGGATGACTCCTGAGAAATGTGAGGTCGTAAAGATGTTCAAGTCTAGAATTGAGTTGATTGAGTTAGAGTAGCCGATTGATTCAGAACCTTGTGTTCTTGACAAATCTTACCAGGACATGTTTGTGGGTAGGAAGGCTTGTCTCGCGACTGATGGTAGCTTGTCCTTGATTGATAGGATTAAAACACAATTGTAAGGTACCTGAGTAGAGTGTGGCAGACAGCTGCGTTCAGATAGTGCTCGTCAACTTCTGTAAGGCATCAATGCTTGGCATATCGTACTCGTCTTCCAAGCGACTTCATTGTTTGTAACGTTATTCATCTGACAATATTAGCCGGCATGCTGCTTCAATCCCACCACTGGCTCAACTTAAGCCAAAGCCAGTCTCGAAGGCCAACATGAGATACGCACAATCGACGCGCGTGATCGAACACGCCGTGATTCCGGGTGACGCGATGGATTAAATCGAACTCAATACCCTCGGCAACGCTGACGAGGAGTACAACGGCGGGACTTCATCACGTGACACTAGCCAGCACAACACTCATGCGATCATGGTAGGTTGATGGTGTTGTTGCGACTGACGCATGGTCAGTATGAATTCTACACCATCATCAGACTTGACCTTCTGATATCACTGCCACAAGAGATCGTACTTGCCTGATAATTCAAGCCCAGGGAAGCACTTTGTACCCAGTGGCGATACCTGGTGTGTCTCGGCGGCTTAATTACAAGAAGTACAAGCAAGTATGCAGTCCTTTACTGGAAGAGGCCTGGCCCGCACTATATGGCAATCTACCAGAGTCCACCATCACCACCCCAGGCCACTACTTGCAGCACGAGGACTGCACGCAAAAGCCACCGAGTTCCTCCAAAACAACCAACCAGACTGGACAGAATCCATGCACGAAGTCCGCGAAGCCATTTCAAAAATCTGCTCCAAATATCCCGACGACTACTGGCTAGACAAGGACAACAAGAAGGAATTCCCACTCGACCTACACCGCGACCTAGCAGCAAACGGCTGGTTAGGAATCTGCATGCCCCAAGAATACGGCGGTTCAGAACTCGGCATCTCCGAAGCGACCGTCATGATGCAAACAATCTCCGAATCAGGCGGCGGTATGACAGCCTCCTCATCGGTACACATGAACATCTTCGGTCTCGAACCCGTCGTCAAATTCGGCACCCCCGAGCAAAAAAAGCGTATGCTCACGCCACTCATCCAAGGCCGTGAAAAGTCATGCTTCGGCGTCACAGAACCAAACACAGGACTAGACACACTCAAACTCCAATCTACCGCAACCAACAAGGGAGACCACTACATCCTCAACGGCACCAAGATCTGGACATCGACCGCGCAAATCGCAAATAAAATCTTAATCCTCGTCCGCACAACACCACTCGACAAAGTAACGAAATCAACACAAGGCCTATCCCTCTTCTACACCGACCTAGACAGATCAGCAGTACAAGTCACCGAGATCCCTAAGATGGGCCGCGCAGCAGTAGACACAAACGTAATATTTTTTGAGAACTGGCGCGTACCCGCAGCAGACCTAATCGGCGAAGAAGGCAACGGCTTCAAAATGATAATGCACGGCATGAACGCGGAGCGCATCCTTGTCGGCGCCGAAGCACTAGGCCTCGGCTATGCCGCGCTGCGTCGCGCATCCATCTATGCGTCTGAGCGGGTCGTATTCGGGAGGCCGATAGGCAAGAACCAGGGTATTCAACATCCGCTCGCAGACTCGTGGATGAAGCTCGAGGCCGCGCGGTTGATGCTTTATTTAGCGGCGCGCATGTACGATCAGGGTTATGATACGGGTGAGTACGCGAATGCGGGCAAATATCTTGCTGCGGAGGCGGCGTTCGAGGCGTGTGAGAGGGCGGTGCTGACGCATGGCGGGATGGGGTATGCTAAGGAATATCACGTTGAGCGGTATTTGAGGGAGGTGATGTTGCCTAGGATTGCGCCTGTTAGTAGGGAGATGATCTTTAACTATATTGGTGAGAGGGTGCTTGGGCTGCCTAGGAGTTATTGAGGATTATTATATGTAGTCAGGGTTGAATTCTGTCCTACTGTACATGTTTTATCTGATTACAACGTAGCCTATATACGTAACTGCTATTTAGGTACCAGTCCAGTATAGGCTGTTCGGTCGAGTTTCTTTCTGACTGAGACTCCGTTGGTCTTAAAAGCTTTGTGCGTAATCGGGTTGGTCGTGGGTTTAAAAGCTCTGTGATATTTTTACAATAATTGCTCACCGGAAAATGCAGTAGAACGATATATTACCTTGAATATCGTACCTTGCTGAGAAAAGAACTGGAAACACAGTCCGGTCTTCCGCGGTAATCGGGCATTGATGAACTCCGCTCCGTGCGCCTTGAAACACAAACCTATGAACGCATGACCAGGTGGAAAGAACTTCGTGCCTGTCGCTGCCGACGTGATCAAAATAGCAAAACCTCTCCATTGGCACAAGCTTAACTCGTAGAAGATATATGGACTGTGATGGTGTCAGTATCGTCAACATCCCTTCCTACCCCATCGAGCAATCCAAAGGCATCCGAGCAAAAGTCATAATTGGGCGCGATGTACCCTCTGTCACTATCATGATAAAGGTTGTTGTTCATACTCAGATAGTCCTCATCAACAGTCCAAAACAGTGGCGGGTCCGAAGCATAAGAACCTCCTGTTTGACCGTATCCGGCTTCTGGCGTACCTTTGCCACTCGCCATACAGTACAGTGTTCTAGCAGCCACAGCTTCACCTGCAGAAGGGCTGGGCGTTGTGTCTGCAGTAGTCGTATGGGCAAGGCTAGTCCAATCGTGGAGGTTACGAAAGTCATCCGGACGATGGTGTGAAGTCTTTGAGGCTTGCGAATCAGCTCCAGTAAGTCCCGGTCTGTTCGTATGGTCTACCTGCGAACCATTTTGATGTCCTGGCCATTGCATGCCCACTGTCCCTGGTTCAGATAGCTGCGTGGGTACAGTAGATTTCGGTGGATATGGCTGATAGGGCATCCCTTGGCGTGTGCTTGGAACAGTTGCCAATGCGGTCATGAATGCTGGAGTTGCCTGAGCAGCCTGTTGAATAGGTCCACTAATACCAGCTTTTTGAACAGCCGATGCTAGAAATGAGACAGCAGAATCCGCGGATGCATAGATTTCTCGAAGTCGTTGCAGAACTTGCATGGTTTGGTAAAAGCGGAAAATACTCGCATCCCTAATATCTTCGTCCTTAGACTTCATATCTAACATATGGCTCAAGCTTGCCGACAGAAGAGCAGGAACTCCGCTTGTTGGCAGAAAGCGTACATGGTCCCGCCGAAGCATAGTATGCATGATTTTGGTGAGCTCTCGAGCGGATGTTTTAACCTTTTCTTGGGACATCTTGTGTGCCCGCACGGCGTCTGGACCGTCTGACCAAGGCTGTAAAATCTGTGGCCGGTGCAGCACGCTTACTGTTGTCTGATAGATTATGTGCAGTAGAGACCAATGTATTCCTTTTGAGCTATTTGATGGACCTCTGTTGCAATCATAAGCGATTTTCTGGACTTCAGGATCAAGGTTTTGATACCATCGTTCGAGTTCGTCGTTGCAGTTGGCAAGCTCCTGAGCACGCTCATTGGGTGGCTTTGGTACCATCATCTGGTTGCTTGTCAATCGAGATCGGTTACCAAGAGTTGTGTATTGAGATGACAGTACATGACCGATACATCTACATAGATTTGTGAGCTCGATACACATGAGGGCGATAGAGCTTTGGCTGAAATCATCCGTAAGTAATCCATCAGGAGTGAGATTGAAGGACTCGTCCATTGGTTTATTATCGAAGTCTTGGACAGTGAGCATCGGTACATCATTCTCGTCATCCTTGATACGCATAGATCGTCGAGTACCAAGTGCTATTAATCGATCGCGGATGTACAAACTCCACCAAAGCCTTCTTCGTAAGCGTTGCATTTTTGGTGAGATCTCTTGTCCACTCACACCACGATGTAAGCCCATGCTATATGCGAGTGATAGGCCCAGTCCTGTCCAGTACCATGTATGTTTCTGATCGTTGTATTTCTCATACCAAAAACTCATCAATAACAGCGACTGTAACACAACTACGTTATCAGGCTCGGTGTCAAAGTCGTAGAGTAGCCGCACTCTGCTAAAGAATGCTTTACGAGCTTGCTTTGTTGTTGCGTAGCCCATGCGTTGAATGATTCCTTGTTTCATGGAGGACAATCCGGCGAACATCACGGCTTGAAACAACATCAAACTTACCTTGTCCCCGTGCTCTTTGTGGAGGATTGCATTTACAAAGTCACCAAGGTCCAGAATCGGCATGAAGGAATGGACACTAAAGATGTAGCTTCGAAGGATCTCGGCACGAAATTCTTCTTCAGGCACGACAAACGCTCCTTTGGATCGAAGAAATGCCGCATTATCCAGATCCATGTTTTGGGGGAGAGGCTTGATAAATGGAGGTAGACGCAAGTCTGACGTCGACTGGGTGGTGGAGCAACCTGTAGACGCCGATTCTGATCTGAAATTGGCAGGTAATTTGTCCTGGTACTGACTGACATTACGTCGATTGCTGTCTTCTGTTGAATGACCGCTGTGAGCATGAGAAGAATCATGCGGTGTCTTAGATGCCTCAAGATTATTGTCTGGTGTCGGATGAAGATCTATTGAGTCGCTATTGGCCTCTTCTTCAAAAGTTAGGCATATTGGAACGTCGACAGTACTAGCTGCAGTGAATTGAGGTGAGCAAAGTACTCGTTCTGGTTGTTTTGGTCCGATCGGAATCGTTGGAGTCATGTTTGTGTCGCTAATGGGCGTTGGAGGTGGTGATCTTGTTCGCCAGTTATGGCTCTCCTGCCGGCGCTCACCGCCTGCGCCCCTTCTAGAAGTCAAGAGAATACATTGTAGGCTGTCGAGCTTACAATTGGTACAAGGAGTACCAGCAAGACCGACATCGCATCGAACTTTCCTTGCTCTACACGACTGACAGGCCCTTGCTGCGCGTCGTTTGATTACACGTTCTGTGGTGTCTGGTTGCAATGACTGCTTTCGCTTCGTAGGTTTGCTGGACGGGTTTTCCGTGTTGATCATGGTGTCTGATCGATGTACGATAGGTGCGACGGCAGCAATGAGCCGACTTGTGGATCTATGACCGTGCTTGACAAGGCTGAGAGAGCTGATGTTTCCACATGGAAAATGTCACGGGATCTGTGGGGGAAATGGAGAGTGGAGTACAGTGAATGAGGTTAGCGGGAAAATCACTGCGGGGTCAATTTGATACTCCCGCTGACCACCTCCTTCGCATTCACAGAAGCGAATGAGTCGACAGGGCTCAATCCATGAGTGAGCAGCACATGAGAGCACACAACCAGCACCGCTAGCCTCGGCTGCTGAATATCTCTGCAAAACCGATATATGCCCTTACTTGCACGTTACACGTAGTCCTAAGAAATACCTCGGTTATGAGCATACAAAGTATCTTTGCTCTACTTAGGGCACAAGTTCCGTGGAAGTTGGAGATGCTCGTAGCCGTGAGAGTTCGTAGTGTTCCGATTCACATATCGCGAACGTCGTATTAGACCAAGATGGAAGCAGCTCAGAGTTAACGAACCTCGTCTTCTTCAAAACCAGATAGTCGTATGCTAGCTCTTGGAGACTCTGTGATCCTAAAAGCTTTGCGTTCTTGCTGAACACTTCGGATTTATCCAAAATCTGCAACTACTTCATCTCACACGTCGATCAAGGTCAATTCAAAAATGGAGGCATGGGCAGTCGTCGAACACGAAAAGCCTCTAGAAAAGATTAAGAAGCCATTACCTGAGCCAACCGGAACGGAGGTATTGCTTGAAGTCACACATTGCGGTGTCTGTCACTCGGACCTACACTTCTGGGAAGGTACTTATGACTTGGGAGGTGGTAAGGTGCTCAAAATTAGCGACCGTGGCGTCAAACTACCACGAGCCATTGGTCACGAAATTGCCGGCAGAGTCGTGAAGTTGGGTAAAGCAGCGGAAGGTGTCAGCGTTGGTGCTTCTCGCATCATCTATCCTTGGATCGGGTGCGGGAGCTGTCGTCGTTGTCGTCAGGGCGAGGACAACCTCTGTGCAAAGCAGAAAAGTCTCGGTGTTGCCCAAGATGGGGGTTTCGGAAGTCATGTCGTGGTACCGCATCCAAGATATCTTGTGGATCCTGGTCCGCTTGATATGGCTGTTGCCTGTACTTATGGGTGCTCTGGTATCACTGTCTTCAGTGCTATCTCTAAGATCATGCCGCTCGATTCTAATGACTGGGTGGTTCTTATAGGTGCGGGTGGTCTAGGATTACAAGCAATCGCTATGCTTCGAGCTCTTGGTCATGATAAGATCCTGAGCGTGGACATTTCACCCGAGAAGCGGGACGCTGTAATGGCTGCTGGTGCGACGAAATATCTTGCTGGCTCTGGCTCCGGGCTTGTCGATGAAATCCTGTCAGCTACTGATGGCCCAGTGTCAGCAGTGATTGATTTCGTGAATAACTCTCAAACTTCAGCCACAGCTTATGCAGTATTGGAAAAGGCTGGAAAAATTGTCCAAGTGGGTGTCATGGGTGGTGAAATGAAACTGTCCTTGGTTGGAATGATTTTCAAAGCTGCAACCATAATGGCCAACAATACAGGCAGCATAGCACATCTTCACAAAGTGGTTGAGTTGGCGCAAACTGGCAAGTTGCTAGCTGTTCCGGTGACTCGAACTCCCTGGGATAGTGCGAATGATGCTTTGATTCAACTTCGTGAAGGCAAAGTTACTGGACGTCTGGTATTAGTAAGGGACGAAAATGGTTCTTCAGATGTAAATGGCTCATAGCTATATGCCTCAACAGCAACTGGGTTCCGTTTGTCCAATCATGGCTTCCGATAACTCGTTCTTAGTACACGGGACAGGTTTAGTCGCTGTCACACTGGCGAGACCTTCAAGCAATTGATTACTCAGTGCTACCCTCGAGGTTGTAAGTCGTCGTTCCGAACTGTGAGGCTAAGAAGAAACCTCGAAACATCCTGCCCTCAAAACTCTCAACTAAGCCTAGATCAATGCAGGCAAACTAACATCGAAACCCCAATCTAACACATGGTTACGAACTGTCTTCGGACGATCCCAAGGCTCGTAAGACCCAGACAGTCAAGCTACTTTGCCCGCTACCCAAGGCCAAGGCACCGTGCTGACCAAAGGGCCAATAAGTAAGCAGAGTCAACAGGAGTTATATGATATGCTACCTACATGGGGACTGTCTTCAGGCTGTCTTTTCCTCACAGAGCCCTTAATGAATAGCTTGTTGGGTCGTCTTTGCCATGCCACTTCCATTCCAGTTAATTCATGGCGTATCTTCCCCCGCGCTATGCAGAAGCACTCACAAGGTCGTGCATCTACAAGATCCAACAATGTCTCGCTGGTCGAGCGTCAACCTTGGCAAATACGAGCCCAATCCCAATTGTGGCTTACTCACCGGGTGTGACTGTAGACTCCCAGTGTGACAGCATAAGGTATCTCCACGTAAGGGGGAAAGATTGAGAGAGTGATCTTGGCCTAACCGGAAAGAGTCGATTATTGCTTCGATCATGGTGCCAGCTTGTCCTTATTTATCACTCGTTGCTCGATAAGTTCATTGATTTGTTCTTCGGCGTAACCAGCCTCTCTTAGAATTTCCTTGCTGTGCTCACCCAAGAGTGGTGGTTGTCGACGTATGGTAGGCTGAGTGTCACTGAACTTCACAGGCGGTCCTATTGATGTTAGTGTAACCAAATTTTACTTGATTGAGTAGATAAATACCTAAGATCGAAATACTGCCGGATTTCGCAGCGTCCAGCTCCATTTCCCCGTACCATATCGCGAGCATGTGTCTGTGGGTGATTGAAAACTCTCTCCATGTTGTTTATGGCAGCATAGGGCATTCCACTTCCTTCGAAGGCAGAAGTCCATTCATCAGTGGTCTTTTGGGCAAATGCCTCATTCAGGAGTGGGAACAGCTCAGCTCTGTTCTCTACACGAACAGCGTTCGTAACAAAGCGCGGATCGTCTGGCAGGGTTGGCAAGTTCAGTATCTCGCAGAGGGTTTTGAATTGTTTATCGTTCGTTGCACCGCAAACGAAGTAAAGATCTTTTGATTTGAAAGCGTCGTATGGAACAACGCTGGGATGTTGTGTTCCCCAACGTTCAGCTTCCACACCCGTGTTGAGCCACGTCAAGGCCACGTTGGTTAGCAGAGCGATTTGTGACTCAAACAGGGAAGCATCAATCTTCTGACCTCGCCCCGTCGCGGCTCGCGCGTACAGTGCAGACACTATAGCGCCATGGGTGAAAAGACCTGTACACATATCCGTCAAACCAAGTCCAGGGCGGACAGGTGGACCATTGCGTTCTCCTGTGAGATGTAGTATCCCAGCCTCAGCACCAGCGATCATATCATAGCCTGCACGTTTCGCAAACGGACCGGTTGGGCCATAACCGGATACACTAGCGTAGATGATCCCTGGGTTGATTGCACTGACGGTTTTGTAATCGACACCCAGCTTCTCCGTTGCTCCAGGTCGCATATTCTCAACCAACACATCGGCATCTTTTACCAATTCCATAAAAGCTTCTTTGCCCTGTGGTTGCTTCAAATCAAGACATATCGATCGCTTGTTGCGGTTGACAGAGGCGAAATAGTTCGAGATTGGTCCAACTCCTGGTTTCCAATGACTATCTTCACCAGCTGTTCTCCAATATCTGGTATCGTCGCCTCTACCGACATCCTCAACTTTGATGACTTCAGCACCATAGTCTGCCAGGATCTGAGTGCAAAGAGGTGCAGCAAGTACTCGCGAAAGGTCAAGAATCTTGACACCAGTCAATGGTCCATTCTCACCAGCCGCATGTTTTGATGCTAAAGCTGAATACAATCTGTGTTCGAGCTTAGAGCACCGTGTGCTATGGAAGGTGAGCGGCACAACATGCCTCTGTATTCGACGTTCCACAGTCCGTGAACCCTTAGTCAGTATCACCGGATAGCACTTGCTGAACATACACTTCGACATTGTATCTGCCAGATAGAACAATGGACGAATTCAGTAGTCGTTCAGCCAGCCGAAACGGTCTGACCGGTGAAATGCCACACTGATCAGATTATGTTTCCACATCGTGCCAAGTTTGTCGTTTAGATTTTGAGAGTTGCCGAACCGATTTCGTTATGGTCGTTGGTTGTCTTCTCTGTAGGGTTGGAGAAACCGTCCACCGCGGATATCCACTTTTCGTACCTCGGCTATGCTTGACCATCTTGAACTGTATTCCAAGGGGAATCCCTCGACAGAGCCTACTCGTTAGCTTCAAGGGTAGTCAAACATATACTCGGCTTGCCTACCTTCAGGGTGTAAATGCAATCAACTTGCCGATGCCGCTATGATGCGGTCCAGTTCCAATCGTGAGAGGTTGCGGTCAACCATCAGGATTTTCAACCACTACAGGCCGCTACAGATACGTCCTAGGACATCGACTAGCTTCTCCAGTAAAGCATCCTCTAAAGTCCGATTAGTCGAAGTCGGACCACGAGATGGGTTGCAAAACATACCACGTATGGTGCCAACTGCTGTGAAAGTCGAGCTTATCAACAAACTCGCTGCAGTGGGTCTGACCGACATAGAGGCAACCTCTTTCGTCTCTCCCAAATGGGTGCCTCAATTAGCGGATGGAAAAGATGTGATGGCACAGATACTGCCTCTAGCGCGTCAGAAATCCCTTCATTTCTCGGTGCTTACTCCTAACATGAAGGGGTTTGAGAATGCGCTCGCAGCAGGAGCGGAGGAAGTCGCAGTTTTTGCTTCTGTGACAGAAGGCTTCAGCAGGAAGAATCAGAATTGCTCGCCGCAGGAGGCCCTCCAACAAGCACGACTAGTTATTCAGCGTGCTAAGCAGCACAATATCAGAGTGCGTGGAGTGCTATCGTGCATCTTTTCGGACCCATATACTGGCCCGACCAACCCTAATGACGTTCTGGCCGTGGTCAAGGAGTTTGTAGACATGGGGTGCGATGAGGTTGGATTGGGCGACACTCTTGGAGTCGGAACGCCAAAGCTCACGCAGTCACTCCTTGAGCTTCTTCTGAAGCATGTACCAGCCGAAATGCTCAACGGCCACTTTCATGACACATATGGCCAAGCTGTTGCCAATGTGGTGAGAGCATATGACATGGGTCTAAGAAACTTCGACAGCAGTGTAGCTGGTCTTGGTGGATGTCCTTTCGCCCCAGGTGCTAAAGGAAATGTCGCAACCGAAGACCTTGTGTATACCTTTGAAAATTCAGGCATAGATACAGGTGTGAACCTTGAAGAATTAGCAGCCGTTGGTGACTGGATATCACGGAAGCTCGAGATACCGAATGGTAGCCGTGCGGGTTCGGCATTAGTAGCGAAAAACCGTCAGACAGCTTCCAAACCTGCGGCCTCAACTTCAAGTCCGGCAGCGCAGTCCATAGGTACAGATCAGGCTTCTTCACGCAGGTGGGAAATTGTTTCGAAAACAGAAAACTTCACTGTCTCGAGGTCATCCAGCACAGTGAAGGTTACAATGACTCGATCCCGGAACGGAAATTCCATGACTATCGCAATGGTAGAATCCATAACCCAGTTGTTCCAAGACCTGGCAACCGACAAGTCTGTTTTTCATATTGTACTAAACGCTGAAGGCAAGTTCTTCTGTACTGGTATGGATCTCACAGGGGGAAGTAGGGATGACGCAGCTGGTTATCATGATAAGATCGTGGCTCTGTTCAAAGCTATCGACGACGCGCCTCAGATAACAATTGCTGCCATTCAAGGCCCTTGTTATGGTGGTGGTGTTGGACTCGGCTTTGCTTGTGATGTTAGACTTGTCTCATCCTCAGCCACCTGGACATTATCAGAAGTCAAGTTGGGTGTAAGTCCAGCAATAATCTCCAAATATATGGCCCGAGAATGGGGCTTTTCGTTCTTCCGAGAGGCTATGCTTAGTGCTCGAGAAGTAAGAGCCAAGGAGCTGATGAATATCGGCGCAGTACATGGTATTGCAGAACCAAAAGAGCTGGATTCGATGGTAGAAAGCTACCTTGATAAACTGGCACGTTCCGCACCTCAAGCAGCTGCGAAGTGTAAAGAACTGACACGAGTGGCTTCTACCGCGCCTGGATCGTCTCAGCAAGATGAACTGATTCGACAGACATTTAGTTACATGATGAGTCCTGGTAGTGAGGGAGAACATGGTATTGGACAATTTAAAGAGGGAAACAGGAAAGTCAATTGGAAACAATTCTGGGACTCCAGGCTGAAGTCGAAATTGTAAATTGAGTGATTGCCATCACGATAATTTTATTCACAAGTCAATTAGCTAGCAGTTCGAACCATACAGTATCTAGCCTAAGCTCAAATTCTTGTGCGTTTGTTATCCCACTCTCTGAACAACAGCCTTTTATATTGTCAAGATTCACGTACTTGTCATTCATACTTCCAGATCTCAATTTGTCTATGATTGGTAGAGATCACAAGCCATGGAGCTTGATACCGACACGCTAGACATGCCCTCCAATACGTCGACATCAACGCTGACAGATTCCAACAAGAGAGTTCTAGCCTACATCGGGTCCACCTTCAATACTATCATAGCCGCACTAGAAATGGAACCACACGAAAAGCTCCAGATCAAGTTGAAGCGAATTACTTCTCTCGTATCATCATCAGGTGGACTGCAGGATACATCCATAGCTGGTAGCTGCTGCCGCATCAAGAGTAGGGAAATGAAGTACTGCTGGCCTGGGTCAACGGCTGAAGAGTCTTGGCGATTTGGTATGGTCATTCCTCATTCAAGCGGTACGGACTGATAGTAGTTAGCATGTCTTTTGTGTATTTTGTCAGAAATTCGTGAAGCGGTGTTGAATGGGACGACAATTACCAAACGGTATGTGTTGTCGAATCATGGAAACGATGTGTTTCTAACGAATAGAGGGACATCTACTATCGCCAGCCAGATTTGTTCAAGAAGCAAGAAACTGTTGATCGGTATATCGATGATATTGCCTATACTTGTGGTGTGACAAGGAGGGACTTGAGAGTGGTATGTCACCATTGCAAGCCTATTCACCGACATGATTCTCTCGCTGACCGCACATAGACTGCATCACCCAAAGGTCTCTTCTGTGGCCTGCCTCGTAATACCAGAATCCAGACCATTCCTGGCGCAGACGAAATCAAAACTCTCAATTCTGTATCGGTCTCAAGGATTCGCTGGATTCTAGTCATTGAGAAAGAGGCGAGCTTCAAGACATTTGTTGAAAATAACTTTCATAATTGTTGTTGTCTTGGACCAGGCTTACTCGTCACGGTAAGATTCCTTCTTCCTCCACCACGACCCTTGCTCTCACTTCCTGTCGACGGACTAAAACCTTTATGCAGGGTAAAGGCTATCCGGACCTCTCCACTCGTCGATTCCTCCGGCATGTTCTGAACACCACTCCCATTCCGATTCCAATCTTCGGTCTCTTTGACGGCGATCCTGACGGCCTCGATATTTACCGATGCTACCAGATGGGCTCCAAAAGTCTAGCACAAGAGATGGCATGTAATATTCCTGAATTACAGTGGCTTGGCATGGATATGACAGACTTTCTTGGTAATGAGGATGTCATGGATAAATGCTTGACATTGACAGGGCGAGACCGAATCAGAGCCAGAGCGATGTTAGCAAGAAGAGGCATTGCTCTCATTGAACGTGGCGACAGGTCAGTTGAAGCAAAGGTGAGAACAATGCTGCAAACCATGTTGATGTTGGGAAAGAAAATGGAGATCCAGGCTCTTGACGGAGGGGCTGATGACGGTGTATGTGGATGGGTGCAGGCGAAGATGCGAGAGTCCAGATGATTGCAATAGTCCCCACCATGTATTCCTCCTGTTCGACACAGTGGAACGGAGGGCTGGAGATACCATCAGTGTCGCTGCCTGTTGCTGAAAAGTATGAGACCTGCTCAATGCTGCCGGAAGGATGTTTGTTTCGAGCGCTGCATATTATGATCCATGTCCTCACAATCCTAGGCTCCTTCTAACACTTTCCCTTACCCTACGATCGAATTGTGCCCGTCGTTCCCTCCACATCTTTGCAGCTTCAACATTTGCAGGGCTTTCATCATTCGCAGCAGTAGCTTCCTGTGGGTGGTCACCCGTGGTTCCGCAAAGAAAACACAAAATGTTGAATGTACATGGTTTGAAACATAGCATAGACCAGTTGATGCTTCGATTGTGAGGAGTTGGAAACGTATTTCTGGCAACCTGAGTAGAGAGTGCGACATTGAATGAGTCTTTGCGAACTGAATGAAATGTTGGTATGGGACAGTCTCCATCAACAGCTCAAGATTAGTGTATTTCCCCCTTAAATCGAGTTC
>Ga0115846_100039_pt1 | contig 48703 bp, 55 predicted proteins | sample InSIn5gowninarea_2_FD_83860 | JGI IMG/M metagenome (GOLD analysis project Ga0115846, IMG submission 83860) | reverse complement strand
ATCGAGCCTGCCAGGGTAGGGGTATACTCAGAACCTGTCACAATATGCCTGAAGAGATTCTCAAAAAGAACAGCGAGCTTGGCATTGTCTTCCACTGACGAAGTATTGGCAGCATACGGTAGATAGAACTTTTCCAATGTCTCCTGGGTGATGGGTCCTACGTGATGTTTCAAGGCCCTACGGCTGGACGTCGCTTGATGCGACAAGAGACGCGAGCACCCAAGGAGTGATATACTGATCAGCGCTTGGCTACGTAGTGCGTTGGACTCTGACGGGGAGATGAATTTGGAGAAGATAGCTACGGGTTTCGGCTTGATGATGTCCCAATATAGATCATACAATCGTGAAACATCCGTGAACATATCAGGCAAGCTGTATGCCACACGTAAGAACTGGAACTGTCAGTGAGAGTAGGCGTAGCTTGAGATTGACACTCACTAAAGCTAAGACCCATTGACGCAGCTGCAAAGCTTCATAGTCGACGTATGGATACATTCCAAGCTCAACCGAACTGTCATGTGTGGGTGCAGGCGAGCTCCGTTCAGGTGAAGAACCAATTACGCTGTCGCTATTGTATTCGGCATATGGCATTTCGTCGAAATCGCCCCTTTTCCTTTTATTGGCTCCCTTCGGATTACTGCCTTTGACCTCGTTCAGGAAGATTTCGGGAAAGGACCTCAGACTATCATCTGAACCATCTGCGAAAGCAGCCTTCACAACTCTCTTAGTTTCGCCGGCTACATCCTCACACTGAGCTAAATATTGCATGAGCAACGACTTTTGCAGCAACTTATACTCCAGCACCGCTCCTGAATCGTTTACTTTTCGGGCCTTGTAATCCTCTTCATCGGATCTCTTTCGCTCTTTCCAGTCCCCTTGTAGCATATCGAGCATGAATTCCAGGCACACCTTCCAATATCTCCATCTCTTTGGATAGCAGACACTACAATTGAAAGCCCAGCCTACTATGTGCCAGAAGTCTTTGGCTGACTTCCAGAGCCCATGTTGCGCCGCTGCCCCTTGGATCTTTGGGGAAACAGGAGTAGTATCCGGACCATCTCGATAGTCTACCTCAAGTCGACTCGCTCGTGTATTACTTTTCGGGAAAGCGAATGCCGCTGCAAAATTGGCGTTCACGGGGCCTGCAATATTGAGCAGGTCTCGTAACAAAGTCAAAGCCAGCGCTGGTACGCAACGATCACGGCCCGTCGCGATTGCATTAGTATACTCTGGGTGAACAAGCAGACTGCATATGACTGCAAGATGCTCCGGTGCCGGAATCATAACTGGCTTGGAACGTGATTGTGGCTGGGATGCACTGGAGGTGACTATGTCTGACAGGAGTGTGAGGGCATTAAAGTCTTCGAAACTTCAGCTTCGGCAAATCAAGATTAGTATGTCACTCACAGAGTTTTTCGTCGAAGTAGACATGGCAGTGTTGCCGTACAGCATTGGACACTTGTACACCTGGCCGGAATTCGGGAAGTCTCTCAGGCTCCTCAGGCTCGGGAGTTGTGAGTTCTACCATGACTGGCAAATGTCTATGAACATGAATGACGTTAAGGCATTTCACGTTTGTAAGCCCCGATCTAAGCAAGGAAGAGGAAGCATCGAGACAAGCGGTCGTCAATCACTAGCGCGTGACGCGCTTTCCGCATGACAAACTCTGACGACCATTTGTGACACTCATTTCGAAACGCTGTGATGATGTTTCTTTCCACCTTGATAATATAGTAACATCTACTCAATCATTATATGCCCCCAGGATCTCTTATACTCAGCTTCTTGCGAGATGCATCGTCAGGCCCGCAGTATGTGAACGTCAATTGATACCTTGGAGCAAGGGAGATTGAGCAATGTTTCGAGCCACACGAATGCGTTGTTCTTTGAAAGCAACTGAGATAACCACCAGAGACTCAGGTTTTATACGCCTGGAGAGCAAGCAAGTATGTCTACAGCAGATATCCCTTATCATGCCTCTATGTCTGGGCCACGCTTTACTGTAATTTGGTTTCTTCCAAAGTGTCATACAGCATTTCTTTCTTCGAACGTGTACGTTATACATCAAACCCTTCATCAGAAACTCTATCAAGTTTCACTTCAGAGGTTGTTTAGCATGTCTGTCTGCCTCAAGCAGAGTAAGTGCTCGCTCCTCAAGCTTGTCAGCTCTCATCGTGCTTGTCTATCGAAGCCAGAATTAAGAGCTTTGTTCATTTCCACAATCATGCCTGAGCTATGTTCAGAAATTATTGTGGTGATTACGGCTTCTGCTTTTGTTGTGACGGAGACGACCTTGTCTGGTCAGCTTCTTCGCTTCATGAACTGAAGCGGACTTGTGTAATCTGAGTAGAGTGGTGGATCTTCACTCTTCAAGATGGTCATTGGCAGATCTGGTGCTCACATGGCTCCATGTCTTTAATGGCCAACTTAGCTGAGACAATGATTGTATGGTCAAAATGATGTGTTCTGGTCGTCACTTTAAGAGCGAACGGCACGACGTCCTGTCTTTGAAGATAGGAGTACTTTATGGTGGCTCTGATCTATCATTGCTATCCGAAGACTGAATCACAGTCAATTTCAGAGTCATGGGAAGAAGGCCTACGGACTCTACTCCAAATTTAATCCAAACAGACAGCACGATCCCGTCCCCAGTACAGTCTGCGCGCTCAATGAGAAGTCTTCGGCCATTATTGAATATAGCTATGAGTAGTCAAAGTACATTTATCTTAGTATTGTTCGCACCCCACCAGCTAAGTATTGATTCAACCCTTCGTCTCTTAAAATATATTCACTCCCCTTCCCGCCGCAAGAGAGATCCAAGGGAGCCCAGGGGTTGCCCCTAATGAATACTCCACAAAGGACGAAAGCACCTGTAGCGGGTTGAACATTGGCGAGGGCATTGTACCGGTCTGAACTGTGCTCTAAATCAGCAAGAGCACCATTCTCGATGAATGATCCTTGGGTATTCTGATATTTGCCAGCCTACCTCATGACTGCCCAATGCACAGTTCATCAGTCATTGCTTCCTTTCAGTAACGGTAATGTCTGTTCCGACATTCTCCTCCTAACCGCTGCGCCAATGCCTGGAAGGCCCGTCTCCGGGGGTCCTGTTGCCTCGCCTCCCGTGCCCGCTGTTCCCGTTGTTCCCGTCGTTCCGCCTCTTCTGCCTCTCGCCTCTCACTTTCTATGAGACGCTCAACGGCACGCAACAACACTCGCTGCATCTGCGCAGCGTCTTCTTGAACTCTTATATTTTGCCTGATCTCATCCATCTCACCTGTAACTCTCTAGGGGTCTGCTGATACTGAATAGGTGCTAGAGCCAGACCTAGGCCTGAGTTGTCTGGGAAGACGGTAACGCCGCCGAGTAAGTGTGCCCAACTTCAAACGTAGTCGTTGAACTTCTGCGTTATGTTGATCTATGGCAATTTCTCTATCCACAATATACAGCTGCCTTTCGAGATGCAGTTTTTCGTTGTTCATAATAAGATCAATCGAGATTCGAGGGATGGAGGTAACAGAAGATCCTTGAGGAAAGGATGTCTGAAAGATATTGAAAAGTAGGATATGCCCAGAAGCGTCTTGAGCTTACAGATTGATATGACTAAGGGAGATCAAATAAGTCCTATATTAAAAAGACAAATTCAAAATACAGTACATAGCTACGAATAACAGGTGAATACTATACCCTCTATATAATCAAATTTCAAACGTAAACGCGTAAGTCCACAAGCCTGTCAATAGGGCCCCTAAAAGGAAGCAAGCCTGAAGGTAGACCAGGCTGAGAAACCTGGAATACAATAACAACGGTCTCCATAACGACTGAAGAAGACTACTGCAGTTCCCCAGAACGACCGATTGTGACGTAAGTCGTTAAGCCTGCAAAATAAGCAAAATCTAACTTGGCTCACTGTTCTGCACGGAATTGGAACTCGCCTACGAGCCAGCAATTCTCGTTATGAAAGAGTGAGGAATCGCGAAGACAGGCAAAGCAGCATTTCGAGAATTTGCGTGCTGGCATAGTAATGCACAGCTATACGATCGACCGCGCGCGAAGCACCTACCTCCAAGCCACTGTACTTCAGCTTCAAGGTCTTCCATTTTCAAAGCCCACTCGTTACACAACCTCCGTTCTACGGATACAATCACTCTCATTTCAAGTATAATACGCTGCTCTCGCATCCTCCAGGTTGAATCACCTATGGCGGGTATCAATGACCAAATCATTCAGAAGTCTAGCTTTGGAATCCACTGCTGATAAAGTCAGCCCAACGATGCGCCTATATTTCAAAGTATAGTATGGCAGGTTAATTACTCTCCTTCTCGAGACATATCTGAGTGCAGAATAATTATGACTTGAGAATGATAGAAACGTGAAAACAATACCTGCGTTCTAAATGCACCTTACTGTGATGCAACATTCGGAGTATGGCAAAAGTCCCTGAATTCATGGTGCATGTCAATGCATAGTCAACGCACTGATGTCCGACTGATGTATGGCGGCAGAGATGACAGGAGATGTCAAAGGACAGAAGAACAGGAGGACGGGAGGGAAGGAGGGCAAGGGGACAGACAATCAAGTACCGCGAACACACATCACATCGTTGCCAAAGCGGTCCTCAAGTATGTGTAAACTATGATCGAGTCGACTTATTTTGGCATTCCATTGAATGTATGCTGGTGTTCAAGGCGCATCGCACCCTCGCGACTCTCGCTTGACTGTTCGTGCTGCTCTGGTAGTGAGTGGGAAGGAGGTGGAATGCAACTCTGATGATGGCACTTGCCAAATCATCGAATCGATACGAAGAAAAGATGGTGCAGATAGAAGGGACGACGATGATGCGATGATGTGGATGAAGGCTGCTGGACAGAGATTGATGAGTATGTTGCATTGGTTGAAAACTAGGAGTCCTAGTGAAGTGAATGCTGGTGATTGAGACAATGGCGGGTACAATGTTCTCCGAGCCTCAGCTTTGATGAATAGACATTGGTCTGATAGATCTAGGTTGAGATAACTGTGCCTGGTCAAAAGGCAAAAGGATCAATTGAGCTTGCAAATAGATAAGCCTTGGTCGTTCGCTCAGGGCCAGATTGAATGATAATATATCGTCCGCTTCGGTCAGATGTGGGTGTATATGAGATTCCGAACGTGCGGCGCTCCTTCCTCTACAATTCTCATGTTTGTCGTTGCGCTAATCTAACCACAGTTATGGCTCGCTTTGAGAACAACAAAAATATTCTCACAAACGTTCTCAGCCCTCGTGGTTCAATGTTGATATTGTAGTGACTGTCCAGACCACCGCGTGTAAGTGATGAACGATACATCTGACAGTCTTTACTGATCAGTTCCCAGAATAGCACTCTGATCTCAAAGACTTACCAACTCACTCTGCGTGCGCAGCAGCCATGAACGACCTGCTCAGAAAGTTCATAACCGTCGAGAAAGCCCCGTGGCATGGTCTGTCAATTGTCATCGGGACATTCCTATACATCTTCTCTGCAATCACTTCCAATGCTTCCCTGCTACTACGTTCCAATACACTTGAAATTATCACCGCAAGCTCTCACCTGACAGCACGTTCATTGACTATGGTACCACTCCTCAAAAGCGTTGTAAGACTAGGTTTCCGCTTCGCAGATAAATTCGATCATGGGCCTTTGTCCTCTGTCTATCCCTGGCTTATGCTGTTCGGGTTTCTTGTCTATTCGCCTACGACTGTGTGGACTTTGGTATCTGATCCTCTGCGTGCACAGATAATCCTAATGAGATGGAGGCTTGCTATTTTGGAGGTATGGTGGGTCTGGTTGGATGTTCGACTACTTATGTTACAATGGAATCTACCTGAAGGAGCTTGTTCGCGACGTGGGGTCTTCAGACTCGGCCTATGAACACTGAGTGAATTGGTCAAGAGTTTGGAGCACGTCTGTTATATGGCCCTAGCCTTCCAAGACAAAGGTCTACGGCATGCATGAGGATGGTCGTACCATTTTCCTTGGGGACAATGACAACAGCTCGGCTGTGTCGTACCTGTGTCGTACCGTTATTCATCTTGCGTATCCAGAGGTCGGGTTTGGGAGCTACCTCTCAGAGTGTATGTTCTGGATGTCAAGCAAGAATGAGCTAGGACCCATGGATGAACTACATAGTCTTTTCTCAGCCATTTCAACTAGCTTCTCTATCTTGAAAAGTTAGCAGGACTTCAGGCTCAAATGGACCCAGTAAATGAGTAAAATGTTGCTGACGGCCTGTGCTTGTGACTTTGTGAATGTATGACATTCAGTGTGTTGGCGATACCACATAGAAGAAAAGCATAATGAACCAACAAGTATTTGCTACCTTGTAGAGCTTAGCGTGCTTAGTTATTTCAGGAAGTGGATGCCGGAAGAAGGTTGCTCCGATTGAGCCATCCTTGACCATTTTTCTCAATTCCCGTTCAACTTCTATGACAAACCCATTGCCCACCATAAAGAGCGCTGAAGGTGTCTCCAGACAGAATGGGCTCCTCTTCGCCCCAGAACCCTACCAAAATCGCGATACTGGGCAAAGAAGACATCATCGTCGACTTCGATATCTGGCGCGAGTTTGTAGCTCAAGACCTATTGACACATGTACCCTCCTCGACCTACGTCCTCATCACAGACACCAATCTCGCTCCCCACTATGTCGAAGCCTTCGAGCAGACATTCAGTGCTCTTGCTGCGAAGCAGAGCGTGCCTTCACGCCTGCTTACCTACACGATTCCACCTGGCGAAAGCTCCAAAAGTCGAGAAACGAAGGCGGAGATAGAAGATTGGATGTTGTCGCTACACTGCACGAGAGATACGGTTCTGATTGCTTTAGGGGGAGGAGTCATTGGGGACATGATTGGCTATGTAGCTGCAACATTCATGCGAGGCATACGATTTGTGCAAGTTCCCACAACTTTGCTAGCTATGGTGGACTCGTCGATCGGAGGGAAGACCGCCATTGACACACCACTTGTGAAGAATCCGATTGGGGCTTTTTGGCAGCCACAGAGGATATACATCGATCTAAGGTTTCTGGAGACTTTACCAGCCAGGGAGTTTGTCAATGGCATGCTGGAAGTGATCAAGACTGCTGCGATTTGGGATCAGGTCGAGTTTGCGGCTCTGGAGGAGAACGCTGCGGTTGTTATGGCTACTATCCATACTAGGTCAGAGGATTCGACGTCGAGGTTAGACCCCATTAGAGACATTCTGAAAAGGATTGTGCTTGGTTCTGCGCGGACGAAGGCGGAAGTTGTGTCTGCAGATGAACGTGAAGGAGGACTTAGGAATATATTGAACTTTGGGCACTCCATAGGACATGCGTACGAGGCTATACTTACACCGCAAGTACTACATGGAGAAGCTGTGGCAATCGGCATGATCAAAGAAGCTGAGTTAGCTCGGCATCTTGGTGTTCTGAGACCAAGTGTTGTGGCACGCCTCGCCAAGTGCCTTTCAAGCTATGGTCTCCCGACTTCATTACAGGACAAGCGATTGCAGAAGCTCAGTGGTGGTAAGCAGTGTCCTGTCGATGTTCTTATCGAGAAGATGTGTGTCGACAAGAAGAATGATGGGCGAAGGAAGAAGGTGGTGCTTCTGGGGGCCATTGGCAAGACTCACGAACCGAAGGCCAGCTTTGTTGACGATCGACATATCCGGATTGTGCTGTCAGACTCAATTGAGGTAACACCTGGTATACAAGGTTCATTGCAAGTTGAAGTCACTCCACCAGGCTCGAAGAGCGTTTCCAACCGAGCACTTGTGATGGCTGCTTTGGGAACTGGAGAGTGTCGGATCAACAATCTGTTGCACTCAGATGACACCGAGTATATGCTCAACGCCATTGCTAAGCTCGGTGGCGCTACATACACATGGGAAGACGCTGGAGAAGTACTTGTAGTGCAAGGTCGAGGGGGTAACCTTCATGCTAGTGCATCCGAACTCTATATTGGAAATGCAGGAACTGCCTCGCGATTTTTGACTACAGTAGTCTCCTTGTGCAAGCCAACGGAGTCGGCTTCATCTACTGTTCTGACCGGTAATGCGAGAATGAAAGTGAGGCCGATAGGACCTCTTGTTGACTCTCTTCGATTGAATGGTGTAGACATCAAGTACCTTGAGAAGGAACTTAGCCTTCCACTTGACGTTGGTGCATGTGGTGGATTTGCCGGCGGAGACATCGAGCTCGCTGCAACTGTTTCCTCACAATACGTCTCCTCGCTCCTGATGTGCGCACCGTATGCGAAGAAGCCAGTCACTTTGAAACTTGTTGGTGGAAAGCCGATATCTCAGCCCTACATTGACATGACTACAGCAATGATGGCAAGCTTTGGTATTCACGTCATAAGGTCAAAGACAGAAGAGCATACCTATCACATCCCTCAAGGTGTCTACAAAAACCCATCAGAGTACGTGGTCGAGAGTGACGCTAGTTCGGCCACATACCCTCTCGCAGTCGCAGCTATCTCGGGGACGACTTGCACGATTCCGAATATTGGCTCAAAGTCCTTACAAGGTGACGCTCGGTTCGCAGTCGAAGTTCTCCGACCTATGGGATGCAATGTTGAACAAACAGAATATACCACTACTGTAACTGGTCCATCAATTGGCCAGCTCAAGGCTATCAAAGAAGTGGACATGGAGACCATGACTGATGCGTTCTTGACAGCGTCTGTACTCGCGGCTGTTGCCGATGGCACCACTCGAATTACTGGCATTGCCAACCAGCGAGTAAAAGAGTGTAACCGCATTGCAGCTATGAAAGATCAGCTTGCTATGTTTAATGTGATTTGCCGAGAGCTTGAGGACGGTATTGAAGTTGATGGCCGGCCTCCGAATACTCTACAGAGTCCGAAGGGTGGCGTGTACAGTTACGATGATCATCGCGTAGCTATGAGCTTCAGCGTCTTGTCCGTCATCAACCCCCAAGCAGTCGTAATTCAAGAGCGCGAATGTGTTGGAAAGACCTGGCCTGGCTGGTGGGACATACTGTCTTTGTCCTTCAAGGTCCATCTTGCCGGTATAGAGCACACTCAACGAAAGCTAAGTAGCATTTCCAAGCCTGCAGACAAGTCGATATTCATCATCGGCATGCGGGGAGCTGGCAAGTCCACTGCTGGTGGTTGGGCTGCGGCATATCTGCGACGGCCGTACATCGACCTCGACATCGAGCTGGAACGATCGATCGGAATGACCATACCCGAATTGATCAAGACTAGAGGCTGGGAGGGCTTCCGAGATGAGGAGCTGGCAGTGTTGAAGAAGTGCATTACTGAGAAGCCAAAAGGCTGTATTTACGCTTGTGGTGGAGGTGTCGTAGAAATGCCAGAAGCGCGGAAACTACTGTCTGACTACCACAAGGCAGGTGGGATTGTGCTACTGGTGCATCGAGATACAGAGCAAGTCATGAGCTATCTGCAAGAAGACAAGACTCGTCCAGCATACATGGAAGAGATGCTCGGGGTATACTTGCGCCGTAAGCCCTGGTATCAAGAGTGTAGTAACTTCCAGTATCACAGTGTGGGTCGGGAGAGCGCAGTAGGAGGAGGCAAGGATGTAGGCGGGGCCTTGCCCATCGCGAGACGAGACTTCGTGAGACTACTGTCTCTGATATCCGGGAAGAGCACACAGTTTGATGAAATTCGGTCAAAGAAAAATTCCTTCTTTGTATCACTGACCTTGCCGGACATCTCAGCCGCTGTACATTTACTGCCACGGGTCGTAGTAGGTTCTGATGCCGTAGAAGTACGGGTCGATCTACTCAAAGATCCAAAATCCACGCTTGGCATACCATCTCTGGACTTCCTACAAGTTCAAATCGCTCAGCTAAGAGCCATCGTTTCGATACCTATTGTGTTCACTATTCGAACACTCAGTCAGGGTGGTCGCTTCCCTGATTCATTCCACGACGAAGCCCTACAATTGTACAAAGCTGCCGTCAGAATGGGCATCGAGTACATCGACCTCGAAATCACCCTCCCAGAATCACTTCTCACTACCATCACTGAAGATAAAGGGGTTTCTAAGATCATTGCCTCACATCACGACCCTCGCGGCACCTTATCCTGGAAAAATGGTAGTTGGATACAATACTACAATCGCGCCCTCCAATATGGAGATATTATCAAGCTTGTCGGCAGCGCAAAGAATATGAGTGACAACTTTGACCTCGAGCGATTCCGTACTCGTATGCAAGCTGCGCATCCAGATGTGCCAATGATAGCTATCAATATGGGCGAAGCTGGGAAGTTGAGCCGTATACTCAATTCATTCATGACCCCCGTCACTCATTCTGCTCTACCTATTATTGCTGCTCCTGGTCAGCTCTCTGCTGCTGAGATACGGCAGGCACTTTCGTTGATGGGTCTGATTTCTCCCAAAAAGTTCTACCTCTTTGGTACACCGATAGCAGCTTCAAGATCACCAGCTTTGCATAACGCTCTGTTCGAGCAGGCTGGCTTACCACATACGTATGAACGCTTCGAGACGGGTGATGCGCAGGCTGTGAAGGAAACCATTCGGTCGCCAAGTTTTGGCGGTGCTTCAGTGACCATTCCGCTGAAGCTCGATGTCTTAGACCTTGTCGAGGCAGTCAGCGACGCAGTCAAAGCTATCGGAGCTGTGAACACAATCATTCCTCTCCCTGCTCTCAACGCCAACTTCTCACTCGTCAACGATCATGACCCTGAGCCCACGATCACACTTCGAGGCGAGAATACAGACTGGCTAGGCATCAAACATTGTCTCCAATCCCACCCCTCATATGACCCCTCAGGACCAGCCCTTGTTATCGGCACTGGCGGTACCTCTCGAGCAGCAATCTATGCTCTATACAACCTCAACCACAAATGCATCTACATTCTGGCCCGCAACGTCTCCAGAGCCACTGAGCTCATATCTTCTCTGCCCGCCTCCATCTCTTCCACCCTCCAAGCCATCACAGACCCCACGCATGCTCAACAAATATCAAGCACCTCTTCACCTACGACCATCATAGCCACCATTCCCGCTGATCAAGCTATCGATTCAAAAATCTTAAGGGGCTTGGAACCTTTAATCACCGTCCAGGGTCAAGAATATGACGCAGGAAAAGTGCTACTAGAAATGGCATACAAACCGGAGAGGACAGAAGTGATGAAGATGGCGGAGGAGCAGGGCTGGAGTACTATACCAGGGAAAGAGGTCCTGGTCGCGCAGGGATGGTGGCAATCACAGCTGTGGACGGGTATTGTTCCGGTTTATGAGGATGCTAGGAGGGCTGTTTTGGGAGATTAAGCTGCTATGATGGTATTGAAGGGTGTGAGGCCGGGGTAGGCAGGTATATGCTTCTTCCTGCCTTATAGGCAACACAAAATATGAAGAACTCAATCCCACTTGGGCCAATGGTCTTCCATTGGCTTTATGCCACAAGGAAGGCATGATCAGAAAGGTAGGTCCCATCTAAATCGCACGTCTGGTACGAACAGACCACAGCGCTCCCCCGGAGCAAAGTGGTCGGTGTTGCCCTTGCTTAACTATAGAATATTGCATGAGCCTCACGCTGGAATGGATCAATGAATAACGTTTTTGCACAAGGTAGGATATCAAAAGGAAAGTAGACTTATTTATGCTATGCCTGCTTGGGTTCGACCTTGATTTGTGACCTTTGAGGTGCTCTTGGGTCACACTTGAATGTATGCGAACTGGCGATGAGACTTCAATTTTTGCGAAACCTTTTCATGGCCGCCGAGGTCTAATATAGACGGATCGCAGCTTCGCCGAGTTCATGGACTGGTTCTCAGGTATCTGCAATGTCGCTGATAGATCCTCAATCTGGCTTGAAACTCCACTTGTTTGAACAGTATAGCGACGAAGAGCAGGTCGAAACCGATTGGCTCCTTCATATGGAGGAAATGAGTTTAAAGGAGTCGTCATGTAGTCAGCCATCTCCAGTAGTGGAGGTATAGAAGGTAGAGAAGGTGTGGTAGATGCGGAAGTATAACCTTTTGGCAGTGAGGGGGTGTATGGAGTCCTTTGTTGATGTAGTACCTTGTGAATATTGGACGGAGTAGTCGTTGTGTGAAGATACTTGGGTTTTGACGGAGCTCCCATATCCGGTGGCTTCTTCTGTATCAGAACTCCGCCACTATATAAACAGAAGGCGACTGTGTTGGAGATCACGACTGAGCTGCAGCCGTCCTCTTCTGTTTGGATCGAACTCGAGGACATTTGTTAGATCCGAGTCTATCCGTTTTCGAAGCTTCCTTGCTCGTCGAAGACGTTTGCATTCTCGGCGATGAAGCTGCGAGTATTAGCGATGGCTGCTCCATTGTCAACTGATCGGAATCTACTTTAACTGCACTTCTGGTCAGCTACTTTTGACTCGCTGTTGGCGTCAGAGATATATGCATTCTACATGTAAGGCATTCCTCAATCTTCCGCAGACGCGGGTTGAAATGGCGTGCCCGCAGCTTTGAAGTGGTCTTCCGGGCTTGCGGACTTCGATGAGCACTCTGTATGTGTGCTTGCAGGACGTCGCTCGGTGACCTCGTATGCAAGGCTCACTAGTGGTGCAAAACGTTGCCTATTACTTATTGACATTCACCATGGGCTTCCCCAGAAATGAACGTACCAGGAATATTTGCTTCCGTTCACGAAGACCATCTTGTTTTGGCAATGATACTTTTCCTCTGCAGATCTTGTGTAGGTCTATGTCAATGTTCAATGACTCTGAGGATCACCTAAGATCTGACTGCTCCATCTGCCTCTTATAGTATAGCCTCTAGGGTTTGCAAAGGGTAGGCAATTTCCGAGTTCGGACTACGAACATTGGACGAGATATGTAGGAGCTATGAGCTTTCATGTGAAGATAACCAATAAGCATGGTAGCACAATAAGGGTTGCCTTCTTAGTACCCTAAAAGATGCGCACATACCAGCTAAGCGCTCGTTTGAGCAAGTTTACCACGACGATTGCTGACATGGCTGTTGGCCTCTAATGAATGACCACAGCATAAGTAGGAAGATCCATAATGGATAATAAAAGGACTATGAGCATCCGTGTTAGCAGACCAGCATTGCGCAAAATCATGTAGTAGTACAAAATGCTGTCACCATAAGGCCTTCGGGCAAAACAGTAAGCTTCTTCCATACTGAGGGATACGATTGAAATACCTAGCAAAGAATAAGACAAGACGCGGAGCGTCTCCTGCTCAGCCATAGGGAGGCTTTGACTTGATTAAGTGAACAATGCTGCTTGTGCTTGCCTTTTTAAGAATACCTTTGGCGGCATCATCTCGTATTCGAGCTCTTCAAGCAGTGAAACCCCGTATTCCATCAACAGTCTGCACTGAGAGGTTGTAATATAGAGTATTAGGTTGGGAAGTGTAGAGTGCATATGCACCTTGTATAATGGAGTCGAGTCAGAACTTGGAGTCCCAAGCATTACAATAAGAGAGTTAAATAACCCAATTCGCACCTTCTTCGGAGGAGTTGATGGGAAAAGTGAGGAAATTGCGTAGTCGTGTAATACTAGACAGCCCCAGCTCATATACTGTCCGCAGATATACACATAGTCAATGATCAAAGTCGTCGTTGCTGCATTGGATCTTCGAACCGAACGGCTATCAGGATGAGAGCCTTCTCAGCCTAAACATTCTGAGTTGTTCCAAAGAAGTAATGCGAGGCATAGCGCAATTGTAGGTACTCGTAGGATTGTTATATATCCGATAGCGGTCGACTATGTACAGTGCTTGTCTCGGATAATATGGCAAGGATCATTCTCTCTAGAGAGGGCGTACCGGTTACTTCTTGCGTCGTAAGCAAATCTGCACAAATATGTGATACGCCTGGGCTGCCAAGCGTCCCGCCTTAGCTCACCCTTCCCAATGTTGCTAAATCCAAATCCCCAAGCAGAGCCGCAGCTTTTTCTCCCTTAAGGCGCCGTGCCATCCTGGTCCGTGGCCTGTATATCTGGCTCCACATGTCCCAGAAGACCATTCACGCCATTCGTCGTAGCTCCTCCACCATACCCTGCTATCCGCTCCATTTCCCTCTTCTCTCGCAAAGCCTCTGTCTCTTGTCGTAGCTTCTCCATATTCCAAGCTTCGTCGTCAGCTTCGTCGCCCTCGTCCTCTTCTCCGCTCATGTTCCAGTCGCCCTTCTCGAACATGGCTCGTCCAGTGGCTTCTTTAGCTCTTTGTAGCTCTTGTTCCGCTGCCTTCTTGTCCATACGCTCTGCTTTCCACTTCGCGAATGTTTCGGGGGTGACAGGTGTGAGTGTGCCAGTGAGCTTATGCCGTTCCGACTCTAGGAAATCTTCGAGTGTCAGGGTTTTCAGTGGAGACTTGTCCATTAAGGCTTTCTCAGCAGCACGTTGCTCTTTGGTTTTGAGTACGAAGCTAAGTATTGTAAGTATTATCCGTAGGCAAAGACTATGGGATCCATACCCTGGTGGTAGCTTGTGCTGGTACATGCACTTGTCTCCATCATTCGGACATGTCCAGAACCAACCGTATTTCCCATCCTCCACAGCCTGAATGAAATATTTGCAGACTTTATCCGTAGACGTTTTCTGGTTCCCCTTTTTCGACAACACCACAGCCTTCAGCTTCTCCTCGTCCCAGTCTTCTGAAGTCTCCTGCTTCTTCTTTTCCTCTTCGGCTTCCCTCGTATCCTGGTATAAGTCTTTCTTGACAGCCTTCCGCTCGACATCTGGATCATGTGAAAACTTGCATTTCCTTCCCTTTTCACAATGCCCCTTCTTATAAAACTGACAGAGCACCGTCTTCGGATCGACACCAAAAGCTACTTTCTGAACTTGTACAGGCTTGTAGAGCTCAGCGACTTCCCTCTTCGCAGCCTCCGAAGCAGCCTTGTCCTTTTCCCTCTGTGCTTTTTCGGCTGCCCTCCTCTTCTCTTCTGCGGAACCACCAGCGTTGACAGAACTTGCTAGTTGCTGAATTTGCTTCTGTGTTTGTGCTCCCTTCTTGTTCTTCATTCCAAAAGTCCTGTCTTCCACAATCTTAGCAGCAGAAGGCTTCTTGCCTCCACCCTGTTTTTCCGCCTTTTTGGGTGGCATATTGGCGTTATTGTTGAGCGCGTTGAAGACGTTAGCTTGCCCAAGAGACCTAACCCTCGAATACACTTTAGTCTGGACGGAAATGACTGTAATGAGCAAGTGTGGTGAATTGACTGTAGAAATCCAATCCAAAGTTCAGTTCAAGGTTTTGGTGGGGAAAGTTCAGTGAGTCCTGCTTACTAAGCCGTGCCGCCAATCATACTTGTATGGAGCTTGAAATGGAGCAAATGTGTTCCAGCCAGCAACTCTAGCACAACTTTCTCTATCTACCTTACTTGTGGTAAAGTCGAGTGTTGCAGTGTCAAGAGTAGGGATAAAAGCTCTTTGACATTTTTGCCCTCCACAGTTCCTCGCTAACACTGCTACAGAGACATCCCCCTAGCATACCTGTTACCACGACTTCCAAGCTTCAATAACGGCATCTCTAAGCCGTCCGCCTGAAAAATGATTTCCGACGATGACCTATACCGCCTTGCCATATTCCTTGGAAGCTTAGCCATGCTCCTCATTGTGCTATACCATTTCCTCGAGATCAATGCTGTCGAGAAGCCAAAAGATAGAAAGGACGAGACCACGACCATACCACCAACAGACATCAAGTCAGGGTCAACAGTGAGCTGACAGGATAGAAAGAGAAGATGAATCATGCGATTGCTTCGTCGAAAAGGCATAGCCGGGCGTTGAGTTGTATTACAAGACTTGGGCGAGACTATGTACATTATGGCTGAAGGGCGAATGCGGTCAGGGCTTGGAGGAGATAATCTGTCTGAGCAGATGCGAGGCACCTCATTCGCGATTGAAGCGTTCCCTTTTGCAGCTGGTTCATTTGGATGTCTGGTATGCACAACAACCCTGGGAAGTCTCTTGATAATGCGAGCTTCCTTACCAGCGCTCAGACTGAACATTGTCCCATGTACAGGAGTACCACCAATCAAACCGTCGAGACAGGTGTCGTTAGGTACCTGAGTGGATTCTACAGAAGAGTATGCCGTGCTCCAAGGCCCAGTATTGACAGGAACTCTGATATCACGTGCGAAAGGGTAAGTGTGACTCAGCTGCTCAGCCTAATCAGGCTAGCGTCTTTTTAGTTTGACGTTTGCTCGATGTTGCAAATTCAGCCCCTTCCTCCTACAACTACCTGCTTCCCCCTTCATCTTCACAACCAGAAGACCATCTGCTCTTATCAACGCCTCAAGTTCACCAGGTCCTCTCTTCAGTGTACTACGCAAGGAGAAACTATAAACCTAAACGACGCGTCAAGTTTGCCTTCATCTTCAAGCCAAGCCAAGCCAAGTCGCGTTGTCGTAGCCTCATTCCAAAGTCGTCTACAAATCCACCTCCTCCTATCCGCCATCAATCCCAACATAGTACTGCATTCATCCGTCCGATCTATATAAGCCCAGATCACCTTTCGCGACACAAGTCAATCCTCAGTATGTCTGACACCAAGCTCGACCAATCTCTCGACGAGATCCTCAGCACCCAGCGTGGCAATACCGGTCGCCGAGGTGGTCGCGTTCGTCGCGCTGCTACATCAGCCCGAAAATCTGCTATTGCACCATCTGGAGGCGTGAAGAAGAATGTGAGAGGAACGAAGGCTTCTGCTGCCGTGATCCCAACTGGTCCTTCGGGAGGAATTGGTGATAGTAGGATTCAAGTTAGCAACCTTGTAAGCATCTGCTCACGACCTGGTGATGCTCTCATGCTAAAGATCTTGCAGCCGAAGGATGTCAGCGAGAACCAGATCAAGGTATGTTGATTGCAATAGCCATTCTGGCCTCGGACCTCTACCCGAACTTTTGAAATCGAACTGGACATGCGCTTCTCGATATCATCCCTCCTTGGTTGATGAACCGCATTTGTATACTGGAGCCTCATCAAGCATGCTTCTTCCTCTCTGCATCTGTACCAGTCGTTCCATGCGAGAAGTCGAAGTTGATCTCGTCATATGCATATTTCTGGTTCGCATGGTCGCCTGGCATGCACCTACAACAGAACATGAAGCAGACGATGAGATGTTGGCGAGGTGAAGTGGGAACAAAGCTGTCTATATAACCGGCTACGACGTCCCTCTATATGTTTGATTGGAGCACCAGCGAGCGTGGCAGTGAGCAGGAAGCGCAGCAGTATACAGCCTTTTCCAAAGTTTTTGGGCCCAACCTGCTTCTGGCTTCATCTGCTGCGGCACACTGGAGACGGTGTCACTTATGACGTTAACATACGCCCTGTGCGGTACTTCGTCGATGTCAACAGAAGGAAGAGGATCTGAGTTTAACGTATTGGATGGCTGTTGACTGTAAACCTCTGGAAAGAGTTATATTCCAGAGGCCCGACCTGGTCAAGGAACCTTGCAACGAGGCTAATATTGCTGTACTGGTACTGATGCTCACTGCTGGCCTGCCTGCTCTCTAGTTCTCTGGATCGCGAAAAGAACAGTGCTTTTGGAATAGTGACGAATGGAGTTTCCTTGTGTTGCAAAGTGCACTGTCGACTATGCGCCGTTCCAGATTAGTAATTTCAGCTTGACTAACGAGAATCTGCACAAATAGGAATACTTTGGCAAATCTGTTGGTCCGATCAAGAGAGTGGAACTATCGTATGGACCTGGCGGTGTCAGCCGTGGCGTTGCGACAATATCATTCAAGACGGCCGATAGTGCTTCGAAGGCTGCGGATGCTCTGCATGGATTAAAGGTTGATGGCAGACCGATGAAGGTATTCATTCACTGCTGCCTCGGCCAGATCACGCTAACCTTCTAGATCGACGTCCTCGTTGATGCTCGTCGAGCTGCTGCAATTCCACCACCCAAAGGTCTCAGTGAGCGTATTGCGTAAGTTCCGAGCCCTGTGTCCATTGCCGGTCTAATGCTCATCTTATGGATAGTCCCGCTAAGAACCAGCCCAAGTCAGCTGTGACTAAGAAATCTGGAGGTGCCACTGGTTCGGGGACCCGAGGCAGGAAGGGCGTGAAAGGTCGCAGCAGTCGACCTAGAACGAAGACTGCGGAGGAGCTTGACTCTGAGATGGCCGACTACTTTGAGCAAGGCGCTAATGGAGAGGGAGGTGCTACCAATGGTGCTCAGACAGCTGCCAGTGGCGACGCCGCTATGGATGACGAGATCCTTTGAGTGGATTGCCCAGTCAATGGTATGGAAAATCTGTGGGGAAGCAACACTTACATCTTGCGAAACTTCCTTTTGGCGACCTTCAGAGCTATTTGCAATTGTATTACTGCTACTACATCGGCCTTGCGAGATCATGAGGCTGGGGATGTACCTTTGAGGTTATGGCCCTAGGCGAGTCGTCCATACTCGCATAATTTATACAACAAGGGCGGCTAAGACGGATTTCATTTCCAGACTGTATTCGAGGACCATTGTTTACTTCGCAAATCGCGTCGAAAATAAATTGCACCAAGAGTACTCTCGCCCGTGACGCTTGAAGATGATGATCATTGTTCCTACTACAAGCTCGAGGCACAGACCACTCGTGATTCTGATGGAAGGGGCAAACGCCCTTCTTCAATCCAACCAAGAATATATTGGGCAAGGCGAAAGCTTCTGCTTATGGAATTCCTGTACGACATCCATCTCTCCACAAGTCTCGTCGACGTATATCAGTTCCAAGCATTCGAGCATCCTCTATGTTTGCTCTCTGATCTTGCCGACAATAATCCACTATCTGTATCAGGTCTGTACACAGCCAGAAGCACAACCTCGCGAGGTTGTCTATAACCCCCAACTATCACAAACGACTTGCTTGCCATCAGTTTCCGCCCGATTCATCAAGCATGAGGGTGGCTTCTTGGAGATGCGTTTTTGTCTCTGCCCTTCTAGTCTGAGTCAACAATGCCGAGAGCTTACAGGCACTTGCGTTGTATGCCCGCCTGTGCAATTGTTAGGAGGTCAAAGTCTAGGTTGGGTGTGACCTGATGGATTGTATGGAGAGTACCTTGACGAGTGTCATCAAATCAACAGTAAGTCAAAGCTCGTTACTGTAGCAAGGTTGTCATGACGTCCAAGGTTGTATCGATTCAACATATAGCAGTGTCTTGATCTATGATCAACGTTGAAGTTCATATGTTAATGAAGGGCTTTCTGAAAGGAGTAATCAGGAAAGCTTTAGCACGGGATGATTTGAATAAACAAAGAGAGATGACCTGTTACAAGTCATTCTGATTTTAGATTCGTCGTTTTCCACTACCTTAAGTACTTTAAAGATGCCCCCTCTAAGTTGGGAGGGTTGAACCCACGTAAGCATAGATGAATTGAGTCTGCTTCGCTTCGAACAGCTCACCTTGTCCAGAACCGAGAATCATTGTCTCATTGCCCAGGACTTTGCAGAATGTCAATTATCTTAAGCGGAGGCAATACTGACTCTTTGCTCTACTCAAAGCTTATTATTTTGTTTTTATCCATTGTTTGTTTCGCGCTGCAGACTTTCAAATACTTGTTCGATTGGGTGATTACTTTTACATAGCAGTGACAGAATCACTTCACAGCATGTGTTATGTGTTATTACTTAGACAATTGTACTGCCATTCCCTTCCTTCGAAGCTAGCTATGAGCGAAGCCCATTAATCACAGCCGATGGGTCCAGCACCAAGCTAGTGTAGAGCCTAGACGTCAGCAAGATTGCATCATGCTTTGCTCACCATGAGGTTCATACGTTATCTTTGTGTCTGATCTCAGTTCCATATATGTTGAGGCCCCACAGGCGTCAGCCTGATTTCTAACTTCGAAAGCCGGGTGCAATAGCATCTCCCATTTTCTCACTCTTCTCATCATAAAAAGAATATTTCTTGAATCACTACGAAGCCTTCGGAATCAACCTTTCAAGCCCGAAAGATATAAAATGTTTTCCTCAAAAGACAATTCTACAAGTGACAGAAGTCACGTCACCCTCGAGCACCTTGGCTTCTCTTCACACTCACTTGTCCAAATAGCAGCAGACAATCACCACTCCCTGAACCGACCCAACCCATCAGCCGTAAAAACCTCGACAGCTGCTCGCTCTCGCCCACTCACGTCGGCCTTACCGTCCAAACGTTCCAGACGTCGCAGCGAGACCTGTAATCAATCAACTGCCACCTCAATCACCGACTTTTCTCTTGTGACACCTTCATCAAAAGACCTCGGCGAAGCTCCTCAGCTCGTTGTCGCAGAAGATACAGAGCATTTCGATTCCTCAGACGACGACTTCCCCAGTCGTAAGAACAGGCAGTCTATTATACCAGCTCCAAACTTCTACCTCAACTGGACTCGCGGCATTCCCCTGGAGAACACGATGTCTGAGCTAAATCTACATGCCCGAACATCAGACTTAGAGTTGTTAGGCCAGCTAGATGAGCTTAAGGAAGAACAGGAGAGGTGGAGACGTACTATCGCTATCCTTCAGAATGAGAATGGGAAGCTATTGGCAGAGTTGCAGCAGAATGAAGGGAAGAGAGAAAGGATGTGGGATCTATTGAAAGAGCGAATTGCGAAAAATGAGGTTCTTGTGGATGATAACGTGTACCTGGAAAGGAGGTTCGAGGAAGAGCAAGCTGCGAAGGAAAAGGCATGGAAGTTGGTGATCGAAGGTGGTAAGATTGTGAGGGAGACGAGGCGAGAGAAGAAAGCTTGTGAGTTGAAAATTGCGACTCTAGAGTCGACGGGCTTGATGGTGCCCGGCGAGAGGGCACAACTGGCGAGGGAAAACGAGCGGTTGAAAGCGCAGGTGTTGCAGTGGGATCTGGGTGGTGGGATCCTGAGAGAGAGGTTGAGAGGGGAGCGCGAGGCCAATCATGGTGTATGGAAAGCGGAGATTGATGCTATCTTGAACGTTGTGAGATGGACTCGACAACCCACGGGCAGTCGTCCGCATCGCATCGACGATTTCTACGCGCAAGCGCCATGGAATGCACTCACCTCCATCGAAGTACTGATGAAGAAGTGCGTCGAGACCAAGGAAAGTATTTTCTTCGGGTCGAAAAACAGATGTCGAACTTCTTCACAAAGCCGTCAAACCGGGACTATCCAGACGAGAACAACGAGAACGCGGACCCTGTGACCGAAGCCTTACAAAGAATTATGATAGAGACTCAAACTACACTCTACAAGGCATTGAACGATAACGCCCAATTAAAAGCCTACGCACGAGCTGACTTCGGGAGAAAAGAACTACTAGAGAACTTCCCGGAGGAAGCTTTCAAGTTCCCGGACAATCAGTTGGAGATGGCGAAGCAAGATCTCCAGATGGTGGCATATGATGTTGGAGATTTTGAAGATGTAAAAGAGAAATATAGAATGGTCAAAGAGGAGTTAAGGGAGCTAAAAGGACGGTACAGGAGACTGGGAGGGGAGATCAAGACGTTGAGGGAGCAGCATGAGAAGTTGAGGGACGGGTGTGAAGAGCGGCAGGAAATCAAGGTGTCAAGGACTGAGAATAGAGAAGTAAGGGACGAGCACAATGAGTGAAAGCAAGGCGCTGAATCGCCTCTGGGATATCTACTTGATACACTGGACGAAGGAGTAGTTAAATTGTGTGTATGCATATGTGCGAGCGGCGGGAGGAGCATACAGAGAGGGAGCACAAGCAGCTGGAGGAGACGGAAACGGTATAAATAGAGACGAAGAACAGAGGAAGAGACAAGGGAGCGTATGATGTAGGCTTCTGTTGGTGGTGGTTCTGAGGCCGAATTGAACGGAGAAAGCCGATGGGAAGTCAGTTCGATAAACGAAGCGCGATGAGGTTTTGGAACCGTCTTTGAGCGGGTTGAGTTGAGCTTTCCCTGCTTTTTGTAGAACAATGCCAGGAGTATTTGTATCAAATATATTGTCTGAGTCTATCTCCTAGGATTATTAAACATTTTCATTCCTTTCACAAACCCTTGCTACCGCGATTTCTCGGGTAGACAGATCACGTGCATTCTTGTGCGCTACATAAACACTAATAAGAGTGGCAAATTTTGGCTGTAGCGGTCACAACTCAAAAGAAGGCTCCAAGATCTCAACTGTCCTACACACAAATCACGCCTAACAGGTTTGAACCAACAACGGTGCCCGACTCGAACACTACGGTGGTCCCCCACTCGCACGGGTAACCTGCGATTTGCTGCGGGGGCCCTAAGCAATGAGGATTACTTCTTCAGGGAGGTTTCACTCCGCAGAGAGATCTTCACCGTTGTGTGGCGATGTTGGATTACATTGTTCGTTGGGTGTGTGGATGGTTGGGTTGGTGGTCAACTTTATCTTTTTGTTTTTTTTGGGAATCATCCCTCTATTGCTATGAGTACTGTCTAGTCTTCTTTGAGGGCTGCTGGCTTCCTTTGTGTGGTTGGACTCTTTTCCTGGTGTTTTCAAGGTCGTTGTCGATGTCGCTAAGCGAGATTAAGCGAGTTCGCCAAGGACCAGGAGTACTTTTACCCCCACGGTCTTTATGAGACCAGTGTCATTTCTTTTTGCGATAGAGTTTTCTCTGGCAAGGTCCGTCCAAGTTGTCAATATGAAGGATGAAAAGTATCAGCATATGGTTCCCAAGAGCATAATGCTTTACATAAGATAAGCCTGCTCTATTTTATTTTCATCTAATTTCCCAAGGCTGCTTCTACTACAACTTATAAAACTCAGCACCCCTGCGCATACGTGGCCTCCGTTGTCGGTCTGTCTACCTTAATCCTCAAGACTATACACCATCCAGTTGTCGTTCCATAGATCCCAAAATCATTCTCCGTCCTGAATAGCGTCTCTTCAGCCGTAGTGGTCATTGTGACCCCATGCTTATCTGCTTCCTCTTTCTCCGCTACCGGTTGTTGCGGTGTTGCTACTGATGTTCTCTCACGAAGATTAGATGCGCTCTGAGTCCCAACGGAAAGCTTTCTCCAAAAGCCTTTCTGACTCGTCTCTAAATTTGGCCTGACTTGAGTCTCCATTATTGGCGGTAGTGATGTGGGGACACTCTCTTTCCTTGGCTTCTTTCGACTCTCTGGAACCAAAGCTTGCGCCAGCCTCTTGGCCATTGCCTCATCTTTCCACCATAGTGACACAAGCAGATTATCAGGACGTGTTTTCCTTACATCCTTCACCCGGATTACCTGGTTGAAATCGTCCTTTTTATGATGATCGAAGATGCAAGGTACTGCTTTCTCTTCCTCCGAGATTGCAGAATATGGAAGCAGAACCAAGGTCCCTCTCGTAGCTCTCCCGAATGTAGCGAATGAGGTCAGATAAGCGGTGATCTCAGGTACAATATGATTGAGTATGTATGCATCCTCAATATGAAGGTCCCTAGTAGTTTGCAGATGAGGAGTTGTTGGCAGTGTAGTATAAGAGTCCGAAGTGAGGATCGGTTTTAGTGACGAGAGATGGGATTGGATCTCTGAGGCGAAGGGTGATATCGAGCTCCCTCTTGGTGAGAAGGCACCTTCGCTGTATGGTGGTGGTGCAACATCTGCATGGCTTTCTGGTGAAATGCCTGCTTTCGAGTCCATGCCTGAAGCTATGTAAAGGCAGAACCCCTATATCCTGGGATTCGGGAGGTAAGTGTTGAATGTTCACGTCTAAGCAAGCCACAAGCTGGTCATTCGTTAGTGATGTCAGTTCCCGATGAGAGATAGCTCATCAGGTGACTTTGGAAAGTCGCTTCGTGGTTTCAATCAATAATCAAATGAGGTTTGTAATTAATGCCCTCCTTGATCATAGTCTATCATCCCTATCGTCGACCGACTCACAGGCAAGACTGCTGCCTAGCAACTACTGCAGATATCGTCTAGAGGCAGAAGACGAGATGTTACGACAAAAGTCAATGACTGGACATGTGCATCGCATAATCTGCCTTGGCTGCAAATCGTCTGATTTTTTCTAAGGCAGTCTAGATGTCGTTTCCGAGGTGGAAGATATCCGGCTCGCGTGAGGTTGAAAGGTGGGGACTATTCCCGTTTTGGTATAGCTCACTAGGGAATGTACCTCGACTGAACTTCATGATCTTGAAAAGGACAGAAGGTCTCGAAGCATTGCAAACCTCTATGCATGATCGACATAATCTACAGAATTAGCAGCAGCCAGATACTTCATTCCTAGGGGCTGTGCAGCGTCACATGAGGGCTGCGCCGATATTGCTATTGGTCCGGCGATACAGCCTTACTATTGCCAAATTGCATCGTGCTGCGGAGATCGAGAAGCTGTCACCGAGACCGGTAAGCCTTGCCGTCACTGAAAAGTAATATACTTCCTACATTGCTATGTCTCCTTGGCGTGTTGAAGGCGCGGACGTGCTAGACTGATGGCTTGCAGAGTACGAGTATCAGTCGTTGAGAACAATGATCACACCCAGTATCTTGCTTGGCATTGGTGTAGCCATGATTCGTGCTTCGAGCCTCATCAACTTGCCTTATGCCAGCTCATCAGTCTAAAGATGCGCTAGAATTCAGAAATGGCAACTTACCGCGCTTCGGCAGCCGCCGGAAAACATTAGATCGTCAAGGATTCTGCGAAGCCTTAAAGAGGTATTTGTGCTTGACTATGTCTCATACTTTGTGTCATATTCGCAGTCTCTATATCAGGTCGCGAGGCGTTTTAGTGGCTGGTGAGGCTCCTCAGCTGAGGCAGCACTTGAGAGGGATTTTGTAACTCTCGCCATAGACTTGTCCAAGTCTCTTATGAGCACTGGTTCTTTTTGGATAACCCTCATACATACCTATAAAGCAAGTCCCCTCTGCCCACTCACAAGAGCCTTCCTACATTCCTCCTACACTGCTCTTTAATCAATTAGCTGCCAATCATCGGAAACTGCAATCCATCATTATGTATACCATTGCCAGCCCCGACGAGTACCTCGCCATTACCGGGGCAGGCATCAAGACCGTTAAAATATGCAAGAGCGCCTGGGTATGGCCTTTGCAAAGAGTACGTGCTCTCCTCACGCACCGAGTATATATTAATATTTCCACAGTGCCAACGCTTCAGCATCCAACCCCATGACTACAGCATGAATCTCCAGGCCATGACTAGGGAGAAGCTACAATTCCTTCTTCCAGTAGTGTTCACAGTGGGTCCCGACGTCAATCAACGTGGTGCTGTTGCTGGCCAAGCTCCCAAAGACGCTTCTCGATCTGCCTATCTTGCAGCAGAATCAGCTGAGACCGGGGACGGTCACTCTATCTCAGTCCGTAGTCCCGAAGATCGCGGCGATGCTTTGATGAAGTACGCAATGCTTCTTGCCGAGGAGGAGACCAAGCGTGGTGGCAAGAAGGATCATATTGAAAACATCGTGAAAGGCAAGTACTCTACACGTGATTTGCACGTGATTTCTACGTGATCTTTACACGTGATATGAAGTCGGAATATCAAAAGTTGACCCTTTGCAGGTATCATCGAGGGAGAGACTCGTGTCCTAGTCTCATCTATGACCATGGAGGAGATTTTTACTGAAAGAGAAGAATTTAAACGCAAGATCTTCAAGAGCATCCAGCACGAGCTCGACCAATTCGGTCTGAAGATCTACAACGCCAACGTCAAGGAACTACGTGACTCCCCCAACAGCAGCTACTTCGAGTCGCTCTCTCGAAAAGCCCATGAAGGCGCAATCAATCAAGCGCGAATTGACGTCGCGGAAGCCCAACGACGCGGTAACGTAGGAGAAGCCCAACGACAGGGTGAGCAGAACCGCGAGATCGCCAAGATCAATGCAGAGACCAGTGTGCAGAAGACGGAGCGTGATAGTGAAAGAGCACAGGCCGAGGCTACGCTCGCCACAAGGAAGACGACGTATGATCGAGATGTGTCGATCGCAAAGATCGAGGCTACACGCCAAACGGAGGTGAGGGATGAGGAGTTGAGGAAGGAAGTTGAATCTAAGAGGGCTTTGACGGAGCTGGAGAGATTGAGGGCTAGTGATGTCGTTAAGGCTACCATCTCGAGGGAAAGCAAACAACAGGCTGCTGATGCAAAGAATTATGAGGAGCAAGCTAGGTCGAATGCGGGTAAGTTGCACACCACACTTCCTTCCTACATCGAGCTTTGCAATCTGACATTACCCAGCACTCTATAGCGAGCAAAAGTCCGCCGACGCTCACGCCTACGCCATCCGCACCAAAGCGGAAGCCGCCCTCCTGGCCGCCGCAAAAGAAGCAGAAGCGCTATTCATCAAGCAGCAAAAAGCCGCGGCCGGTCTCTCCGCCATGGCAACTGCGTACGGCGACCTGTCCCACGCCTTCGGCGGTCCCGCCGGTCTGATCCAATACCTGATGATCGAGAAGGGTGTGTACACCGAATTGGCTCGCGCGAATGCTGATGCGGTACGGGGACTGAATCCCAAGATGACGATTTGGAATACGGGGAATCAAGCGGGAAGTGGAGAGGCGGGGAATGGGAATGGACAGGGAGGCATTGACTCGATTCGGAATCTTTATCAGACGTTACCGCCGTTGATGGAAACGATTAATGATCAGACGGGCGTGACTTTGCCGTCGTGGCAGTTCGGTACTCTGGCGAAGCAGACGGAGATGGTGCAGAAGGAGGGGATGGAGAGGAAGACTAATGGGGTGCGTGGGGATGACGTTTAGTAATAAAGGCCGGAAGGGAGGGATCGGATGGCTTTGAATGCGAAGGGCGATACCACTTTGCTTCTGTACTTGAATTTGTCGGTGTTTTTAGGAAGTCCAATTGTCAACTAGTATCATCTCTTGCCTTCTACTGCTGTGGAGTGCTTTCAAAAGCTCGTTGGTTCCTATTCGACATTCTTGGGCCTAGGACAAAGTACTAATGGTTGGTTAAGAGGGCTTGCGTGTAACGAGGCCAATGGGTACAGATTCAACGAGGTGCTCGAATATCCACTGAACAGATCGTGTCATTCAGCAGAAGTATACTCATAACTCATGAGACACTTATTGCTGATAGTAATCACTGCACTAGAAATCCTTACTTTTATTTCACAATGGTCTTTGGCAAGATGCCACCTAGAATACACCCAATATAGGGGATCCATGAATTGTTTGATGTAATGATATTATCCAAGAAAACCAAGCCCTATCTCTTGACCACAGCCCGACGACTCCCCTCCTCTTTCTGCATCAATACTTTCAAGGCCTCCACAGCCAAGTCCACCACCTCCTGGCTCCGACTCTTCTTCACACACTCCTTCAATACCTCCATCCCACCACGTTCTCGTACCACCTTCGCACCCCGCCTTCCCAATTCGCCCTCTCCCATCAACAAATTCAAAACACACACCACACCTCTATGTCTCAACCCCTCGTCCTCCTCTTCACACAATCCCAAAAGCATCTTGACCCCTTTGCCTTCATCCATACCCAGTACAGCCGCACAGCCACCTTCAATCTCTGTGATCCCAGCAAGCGCTCCCCCAGCAGCAGAGCGCGTAGCTTGATCTTCTGCATCTACAAGAGCTAGTAGGATTTTGACCCTTTGGGCACCCTGTTTCGAGCCGTTGCAGTATTTCTCCCTTGCTAAGGGGGATTGAAGGAGATTACAGAGTAGCTCTGTAGCTGCTCTGACTACCAAAATGTTATTTGAAAGAAGTAATTCTTCGATGGTAGAAAAGGAGGGAGAGCGGATGATGGGGTCTCGGGCTAGGGAGTCGTCGGGCGTGGATGAGAGGTTTGTTAGTGCTAGAAGGGATTCAAATGTTGCTAGAAGGTCGGTTGGTCCGTCTTCATGGTCCGGAGGGGCGAGCAAGGAGAGGAGAGGTCGAATTGCGGTTGTTGCGGAGAGAGGGTTGGAGCCACCGAATATGTGGGAGGGATTGGTAGAGATGAGGATTCGGGCGAGAGCGTGAGCTGTTGTACGTAGTGCCGTCGTGGAAGTAGAGGGAAAGTGAGTGTAAGTATGCAAGAGGAGTTTGATGGCTCCTTGTTGTGCAAGAGGGCCGCGGATGGAGGGCGTTCTAGATAGGGAGAAGACGATGTTTGTGACCAGGGTGAGGGACGAGGACGAGGAATGCTGACTTTGGGTGACCAGAATGGGGACAACACCTGCAGCGAAAATGGCCAAGCAGCGGGTACTGACATGCTCATCGTCGTTAAGAGGATTGAGGCTGGACGGAGGCTTGGAAGCATTGGCATAGGCTTTGAGTTCTGCGACACGTTTCTGCTCCTCGGAGAGGGCCGGAGTATAAGCAGTGAGGTTGCCCAGAATGCTGAGCGCTCCGTAGGTACTGGGTGATTTAGGAGGTGCTTCTCTCAGGGTTTGTACCAAGTTTACTAAGAAGGCTTTGTCGGACGCCAGCTTCTCCTTGACTTCGGGTCGCAAAGATGCATATGCAAGACCTTCTATTGAGCTCTGCTGCGATGCAGGTGCTGGGAGAAGCGATTTAAACATGTCGGCGAGATCTTCGATGCTGGTTCTAGCGGGTTGAACTCGCTCCTCAGATCCGGTATTTGATGTGGAAGGTACGGCCTTCAATCCTGGAGTCAGTCAGAGGATTCGCCAAATCAGGCAGGTCGGCTCACCTGTATCTTAGCCAAGATCACAGCAGCTAGATTTCTGACCAATTGCGAATGTATTCGCTGCTGAATCGAACCATCTTCCAGTAGTGTTCCCCCAGGAGTCGTGACATCAGTAGGCATCTCTGGTGTAGTCTGGACTATCTCCTCCAGCCATCCCGTGCAGTATTTCTGGATTGCTTCTCGACATGCAGTGTTCATACAAGCCGCATTAATGAGCTCTAGAGCAGCCTGTTCAACCTTTCTACTCTTCCACTTCCTCTGCATGAGTGGCCCTATGCTGTTCACGAATCCATCTGTCAAGAACAACGAAGCTATGACTTCCGGTAAGATGGGAAACAGAGAAGCAGCAACTGAGAAAGCAACAATAAGATCATCATATGTGCCTTGTCTAACCCTCGTATTGAAGAACTCAGTCAGATATTCAATGCCTGTCTGCCCAGAAGCTTTGAGGTATGATGAGATGGTGAGTATAGCGTGACCTCTTACTGTAGCTGATTGCCTCATATCGAGGTATCCGAGCATCATCTCCACTGAGTCTATATCAAGCAACTCCCAAAGAGGCTTATGAGGTTCGGGGGATCGAGTTCCGGGGAAGGCGTCATCTGTGAGCATCTTGGTAAGGAGATTCAGCTCCTTGCAAGTATCTTCATCTTCCTTTCCTCCTTCCATCAGCCGAGCTAAAAGGAGAATGGTCTTGTCTTCAAGGGTGGCATCCGGGGCTGGTTCGGGGACGATAGACATCGTGCCTCCATAGTCCAACGTGTCTTGTCTTTCGGCTTTGAGTTCAGACATTCTGAGGTATATTTATCGTTTTGCTGATCAGGCAAAAGATATATATGTTGGCACTGACTTGAGTAGGCATTGTTGGAAGTATATCGAAGTGGGGTCATCACGTGAGAACCTGAACCAGCCCGATGTCAGACCTTCGTCGTTGATTCTGTCAACACCCTCGCAGTTCCGTCATTTTCGTAATCGAGGTCATGCAGCTTTGCAAGCGAAAACCCCCTTCTCGCCGATAACTTCTCTGCTGAAATGCCAGGCCAATATCGATAATGGACAAGGTAGATGGGTCAGAGCACTATGCGACTGGTGTAGAAGGTGACCCCAACGACTGATACTTTTTACCAACCCCTAAGACTGTACAGGACCAACTCCCGCCCTCCTCGTCATCGTACTCGACACAAATCCACATGCCTGGGCGTTGCTTGCACCGACCCTGCCTCTCTCAAAAGCCACTGCAAACCTCCTCGTCTTCATCAACGCCCATTTAGCAGTCAATAACGCGAACCAAGTCGCTGTGGTCGCAAGCCATAACCATCGCGCAGTATGGCTGTACCCACGACCTCCTACAGACGCCGAAGATGTCGAGATGCGGGATGGAACGACCTCGGCATTGGACGATGCGAACAAGTACCGACCGTTTGCTATGATAGAGGATGCTCTTATAGCTTCGCTAAGGGAATTGATAGCTACTACAACGGAGGATGATGTAGCTTCGACGACAACGACGCAGATGGCTGGTGCTCTTACTTTGGCATTAGCTTATATCAACAAGGTGTCCAGCAATGCTGAGATTGCCCCCCCAAGTAAAAGTCTCGAAGCTAGCGAAGCCAATCAGTCACTCAGTGGTTTGCAAAGTCGCATCTTGGTACTTTCGGTGTCAGGAGACCTCGCCCATCAGTACATCCCTATAATGAACACCACTTTTGCCGCTCAAAGGTTGCGAATACCAATTGATATCTTGAAGCTGGCTGGGGATACAGTGTTTCTACAACAAGCTTCTGACGCTACAAAGGGCGTATACATGCAATTGCAGAATCCGCAAGGACTGTTGCAATACCTCATGATGGCGTTTCTTCCTGATCAGACAAGTCGACAGCATTTGATTTCTCCTACTGCGGAAATGGTAGATTTCAGAGCTGCCTGTTTCTGCCATAGGAGTGTTGTAGATGTCGGCTATGTTTGCAGCATTTGCTTGAGCAGTATGGGTAATCTGTCGTGATTGAGCCTCGGATGCTAACTAATCATAGTATTCTGCGAGGCTCCAGAAGGTGCTATATGCTTGACTTGTAGTACGCACCTTACTCTTGGAAACTACGGTGCCAAGCCGGCTGTGGTACCACGAAAGAAGAAGAAAAAGAAGAGGGCGACTAACGGTGGCGTTGAGACGGGGAGTGCGAGGGGGACGCCAGCGCCAGGTGAATGATATTGCAGTTGGATCTTGAAATGAAACTCGATAGTATTTGAACATTCAGTTGCGGTAACAACCTGCCTGCGACTTCGTCGTCTGGGCTGAGAATGGTGTCTTCGGACCCTAGAGCCCATAGCCATATAGAGCCGCCCACAAGAGTCGGTCGCAGCAGCTGGACGCATTGTAGCCTTAAGCGGACGATGATATTTCAACGGCATCTCCATATATTTCACGCAAGGCGTGGACGCGAGTAATATGCCCAGGCACAGGGTGAACTAGGTCCTGGTGAAAGGTGGAGAAGGTGGGTTTCCGGACAATTCTCCGCAAGGAGGAGGAGACTGAGTTACATAATGCTGACAGTATAAAACGGCTGTGTCTCTTGGAAGTTGCTATAAACTCGCTCGGTTTATCAACGTTACGTGCGACAATGAATCCATGCCATATGAGTGATATGAGAGCTATATTCGAGCAGCTGATTACTAGCACTTTCTCGATATGAGTCTCTGTTAATCATTTCGCTTTCGAACAATGGTGAAATAGAATGATATATTTTCGCGGTCACATTCTTTGAGTCCGACATCACTTTGTTGATGTAAAATAGTCCATTTCCATGTAGTAATTGCCCCTTAGCGCAGCATAAGAAAGGTGTCGATCAGGCGTATATCAAGTCAATCACAAGTTCTGTCCGTCTTCACATTTGATGACCCTTCGCAGATACAGTACAGCTGGCAATTTCATATCTGCCGAGGATCTCGCTATCCAAATCAGTAGTCTCATTCTATTATTCTGAGTATTCGCAGCTATAGTATCTCGAACGAATGAAGACAAGACACATATGGCAACATCAATTTGTCCTTTCCACTTTTCCCATCTCATACGCCCTGTCCGTTGCTTCGCTAAACCAGATAGTGTTGAAACAATTAAACTCCATACTCCCATCCTTTGCCTTCCTGTTTTCCCACCGAGTCTCCTCTGGACCCGCTCGAACCCCTCACGAACACCCTCTTCAAAAACCCAGTCAAAGACTTTTCTGCCCCTCTTTCTTCCCCAATATCTTCGTAACAGCTGAACTCAATGTGTACCCATTGAATAACCACGCGTCCGAATGTCTACCACATTCGGTGTACAAATTTGTCTTCCCATCGCCCAACCCGCCTAGTCCAGGACTACTCGGCGCGCTCCTGTCCTCCTTCTGCGACCTCCTTCTCTCCCTCTCTCTCCGCTCCTCCCTCTCCCTCTCTTTCGTCGCAAACCCAGAGGCCGCCTCGTACGAGGTCGACGTGCTGCTCATGCTCGTTGCTTTGCGGGTGGAGTAGTCCCAGAAGAGGTTGAAGCGGTTGGGGAGCGAGAAGGCGAGTGGTTGAGATTTACCTGGGGAGCCCGGTCTTTGGAGTGGGGTGCCAGTGGTAGATTTACGGACTGGTGATTGCCGATTTGTGAAGGAGGTGGAGGTGGAAGTGGAAGTGGGAGTGAAGGGTGGGCGGTGCGCGTGGGCGTATGTCTGAGCACGTACTGGTGGACCTCGTCGTTCGTATGCAGGGTAGGAGGATTCTGGTGTTGGAAAAGAGGATTCTGGTGTTGGCGTTATGTCATCGTCAAAATTGCTGCTGGGTTGAGGTTGGGAGTGCGTTCGCGGGGAGAAGTAGGAATTGTGTGGTGGAGGATGGGAGAAGGGTTGGTCTGCGAAGCGAAGTTTTGACATTGAGGGTGGAGAGGCAGTCAAATCACCGTTTGACTTTTGATCAAGCTTGGGATTGGAATCAGCTTGGTTGGTGGTGTTAAAGGTTGCTTGGTCATCATGAGGTGAAACAAATGAGGAGGAGAAGCACTGGGAGCCATCGACTTGACGAGAAAGAGCATGTCGAACATGGCTCTGAGGATAAATTGGCGAAGCTTGTAAAAACGGCGGTGTGTTTTCTGGTGTAGTAATGCTCGAGTGTCGAGATGTATCTGGACTGGTCTGGAGGGAGGCCTTCGAGTTTGATGCTGCTGGGGAGGCTTGTATGGGAATTGCTTTTGACAGAGCAGACTGCGAGGAGATTGCTGTATTCCCGGAACAAGCTGATCTAGAAGATAGGGAAGGCGACGATGGTGATAGTGCGGCCATCATCGTCGTAACCAAATTCTTTTGAGTCGTAGACAGCAGTGCCACGATGACGGACAACAACTAAAAGCAGGTGGAGGCTGTGAAGATAAGATTTGAGAACAAGGAATCATCAGAATGTGGGTGAATTAGAATGACTGGAAGGAAGCGACTAGGAGCCAACATTCGGCGTTCAGAGCTATCGGAAAACGTGGAGAAGCGAGCACACCTCGGTCAGTTTCTAGAAGAAGGCAGAGGGACTTCTTAGAGTGCTCTGCTTGTGCGCCTGCATCGTATATTCTGATAGCGGTAGATCAGTCCAATGAGTCCAGTGAGATCAGAGCCCGAACATGTCTAGAGACTGGATAGGTCCGCCGATAGCCTCCATATGCGAGGAGAGGGTCCGCGTAAGGCTTTCTTTCGGCAACCACGGCAGAAAGGAGAGTTCTGATGGCATGATAGCTATTTATGCCAAGGGTCCGACTCTTAGGCCATCTGGTCTGCGCTTACCGTGGAGGTCACTCGAGCGGCTCGCTTCCTTTTCTCTTCGTCCAAGCCAATCAAGCTACCCAGGGGTGGTAAACTTTGATCTTGTGGGGCACAGAGAGCAACTTCATGCTTCGCTAGCTGGAGGTAAAAGGATTGTTCGATGTATTGGAAAAGTGATGCAGGCATCATAAGTCCATGACAGGATGAGCCTTCATACGTCACATCGTAAATTGTAGGCCAAAGCCCCCAATATAGAATGCACTGCCTTCATATCGAAGGCGTATGGAAGGCTTTGAAACGATAAGGCCTAGATTCGGGGCTCTGAGGTGGATTGAGATGTGCGGCGAAGATATCCCACGCCACCAAGGGTCTTCCCGCGAGCAAACTTCCCCTCAATCTAACACTGTCGTGGAGATCAGCGCGATACTGCTCGATTCAGACGGTCCACCCTGGTGGCCATTGTATCCAGAAGAGACAGTGGCCGACTAGAGACTTTGTGCAGCAAGACACGAATGATGAGATTCAAGGAATCAGAAGATTGTAAAATTCAGAAGGCTAAATGGAGACCTTTTGGACTGCTAGTACCGTATACACCGCGATACAAGACCACCCCCAATGCCTACTTCGAATTTCAAATCAGCGTTGAGACAAGGTAAATTGATAGGTTGAGAGTAGCACAGGCAACAGCTCGGGTACATACTTACCGTTCTATACCAATTTACAATGTTTACTCAAAAACCACAATTCATAGTGAATAGCTTGAATAGAAGAGGTAGTCAGTCATGTAAGACTTGTCTCTCACGGTGGTGGAAGCGAAGTACAGCTGAGAAGTGAAGAATCAGAGGATCTACTAGGAAACAGTTTCGATGTGGAGAAGTCTTGAATCGAAATCGAAAAGTACCACATGAAGGGAAGCAAAATCAGATTGGCAAGCTTAACGCCAACGTACCTGTTAGATGTCGAATAATGCTGTGGGAAGTCCGTCTTTGTCGCTCCACAGAGCTAGTTCGGGCGAGAAAACGTCTGAGGTCTCTGCAAGTATATGCCCAACCAGAGTAACTTCCGGAAACTCTGTTGTAAAGTCATTCTTCGGCAATTGGTAATCTAGTAGAATGAGTAACACTGTAAGAGCACAGGTTGTGCATGCTTAGTTGGTCGTAAGCAGTCTTTGGACGTCTAAACTGAGTGTCTTCGAAGCTCAGTCGTGTTGGTCATAGTGCCATGTAACGTCGTTGATCTGGAAGCCTGCGCCCAATGCGCGCTTCTCTCCACACGTTGTGGATCTTTATTCCACGCCTTTGTCAGGGGCGCTTCGCTATCACGAGCGACCAAGGAAAGTCGCTTCTGCTCGGATAGGCTTATGGACAGGGCAGACTCGCGCAACAAACGCGTACGCTCGGGATCTTGGGTTCCAATGATGATGTTTCGACGAGTCAAATTTCAAGCGTCTCCCCCTTCCGTGCGACGTCAGAGCCGCCAGGTTCCAGACTGATGTGACCAGTCAATTCGGATGTTCGGATTCAAGCCTGTCGTTTGCAATATAACTTAGTATTGGAAAACGAGGCCACTCCCCTAGATACTACGAAGGTCAGGTTAGCGAGGAGACAATTCAGGTCGACGCTATGGTAGTAACAGTAGGATAGACTGAGGTAATGCCTACCAATGAAAGCAGATGCACTTCGAGTGTTCCACATCCGATTCGTACTTTGAAGGTATACTGACTGATGGGCCGTACGGTCTGGTCTTGTAACTCGCTTTTCACGATAATCAGGAGAGACTGCTGATACAGTATATCATGGGCCCTATATCATATAGATCCACTTTGGGAAATCCCAACTCGCCTTGACTAGATAGATTTCGAGAGATAGCAGATGAAAATCACAGTGTTTGAAAGGAGAAGTGCAACCAGCCGTTATTGGTCTGGCGCAAGTTGTACCAGACCATGGTCATCTTGAGCACCAGTTACTGGCAAAACCCTATGCACACAGGGAGTCTAGCACGTAGAGCATTTCAGAGTGAAATACAAACCACGCCGGCCGTAGAGTGGACGGCGTGTAGTCAGTACTTACATGGGTCAGTAAGGATCGAGAAGAAGCTGATGTATGATAACAATTTGCGAGATATATACCTTATCACGTGACGACACTAGCATCAGCTCAGAATTTACCTGAGCGGCCTCGACTTCCACGTCCACACGACACTCCGGCACTGCTCCAACCAGCCATTAGCAATGAGTGTCTTAAGACCGCCAAGATGTCTCTGTCTAATAGCACCACTCCCCAAAGCTCGCCCACGACCGCGCAGTCGGAGATTTCACACCTCGTCCAACCTGAACGAAAGAAGAAAACCCAGGTTCGCCAGCCTGAAATTCGAAGACATGCAGACTGCCAAAGGTCGTGAACGAATGGCTAAGCCCGCAGAAACACTATTTCCAGCCTACAATGAAAAGGATATGGCGAGTTTGAAACAACGCTTCACACCAGAGCAGGTAGCTTCGATCGAAGCTGCCCAAGCTGCCATCTCGCCTGAAGATCTGAAATTACAAGCTCGAATGCGGAGAGATACACATCAATTACGGTATATCGATGATTTCGCCGTCACGTTACCGATGCTGGATCGCGAGCCCGAGAAGCCATGGGAGATTGCACGCCCCGGAACAGATTGGCAAGAGGAGCACGAACTTGATTTCGAGAAGGGATTCGCAGAGAAATTAGAAGATATGCGGCAAGCCAACGAAGCACAAGTAGCTCGGAAGTTGGGCAAGTTCGAGTTGACCGATGAGGAGGCAGCGAATGCACATAGGTCCATGACGAGACTAGATCACTTCAAGCTAATGGACGGACTGGTGGGTCCGAGTGCCATGGCTCCAGGAACATATGATTACGAGGGGGAGGAAGAAAGAAGAAAGGAGAGGGAAAAATCCGAAGAGCAGAAAAAGGCGGAAGAAATGAAGGAGAAATCGGATCCGGGGGGCAAGATGGAGAAAGCTGCTAAAGAAGTGGGGTTGGATGAGGTGGCGATGAAGTTTCTGAAGCATAAGGTGTTGTTAAACAAAAATGTTACGAATGTTACGCCTCTGGGAAAGGTGGTTAGTACGTTCGTGATGTATATGGTGGGCACCGGGAATGGGAGGTTGGGAATTGGGCAGGCAAAGGGCTTGGATGCCAATGAAACGTTGAGACAGGCGAGATTGAGGGCTATAAGGGGGTTGAGACCGGTTCCAAGGTATGAGGAGCGGACAATCTTCGGGGATGTACAAGTCAAGATTGCGGCGACGGTGGTGAAGCTGTCTGCTAGACCACCTGGTAAGTTGACCTTTATTTCATACTTCCAACCCTCCACTGATTATGGGTCAAGGATTCGGTCTCCGCTGTCAACATTACATCTACGAAATCGCCCGCGCAGCAGGTATCCACGACCTCGCGGCCCGAGTACCCCGATCTCGAACCCCTATGAACACTATCAAGGCCACCTATGAAGCTCTGATGAGCCAAAGACTGCCTGATGAGGTCGCCCGAGGAAGAGGCAGGAAGTTGGTGGATGTGAGGAAGGTGTATTATGCTGGTAGGGTGTAGATTCGATCTCGTGATGACCGGAGATAGAGGTATCCACCATTCCGAGTACAGCATCCATACGGCATTGTATCTGTACATGTACATATAGGCAGCATGCATAGCCAAGCGTGGATAATTAGACAGAGTCACATATCAAAGAGAGTCAACAAGATCATAGTCTGGCTTCGTGATCGGGCTTCCAAAGCTGCATTTCAAAATGGAAGGAACTGCTCAACTGGCTTTTAAGATTCTAATGTTTCAAGTACGTTATCCGGGTCCCTGTTCCAACTATCAACGACATGGTCTTGAGAAGGGCAAGGATTGCTCGACTTCCTTTGAAGAGAATCACTGATCTGTCATATTATTGTATAGCTCCGTATTCGAACTATCAAGGTCGTACTTTTTGAAGCATGTGAAGCCAATGTTCAACTGCCTTTCTACGGAAACTTTCATTGTTTGATAGAGTGGTCTAGGTCTACACTCATAGCTTGAAGCTATCTCGAAGTATGCTCTTATTTCTTAGACAGACTATCAGTTGGACCAGGAATTGCTCGTTCAAGCTCATAATCTGACTTTGTCCTCAAGATTCTATATCATACTTCATCCAAAAGGAAGGGAGAAAAAGGGAATACTAAAGCCGCTTTGACGGATGACCAAATTCTTTCATGCACATCGTTTAACTTCATACTCATACTACAAACAATGCTTTGATCGTGATCCAGTCTCCAACACATACGACAATAAGTTGATCACTGAGTCCCTTTACACTCCCCCAGAATCACTCATCACGAGAAGTCCTTCAGACTCAGATGTATAAACAAAGGCCGGAGATCACGGATCTACAAACTTTCTCTTCTTTCGTAAACAAAAACATTCATTTGCGACCTACTAATGGAGCTGTTTGCCTGAGCTTGTAGACCCTCGATGTGGTTTACTGTAGGGTTCTGGACCTGGGCTGTTCACCCTTAATACCAAGCGTACGGAATTGGAATTCGATGATGGAAGTCTGAACGACGACAACAGAGAGGAGAAATACATGTAAGGCTAAAGGTATGGCCGTTTAACGATCGACGTGCGCTAGGATAGCAGAGCAGCATCTAATTTCTGGCAAGTGGACATGTGCATCATAGCTCGCTGTTGCATCCGTTAAGGTATAATCATGCGGTAAGGTATGTCTCAATCCTACCCATCTTGTGGTCTGGAGGTAAGTGTGCTTGCTGAGAGTCGATTGAGGGTTGAGAGTTGAGATGGTCAAGTGGGTGGAGGTAAGCCAGCCCCAAAGTCGATATATTACCAAGCCTGGGGCCTGCACTGCTCCATTACGCAGATGTTGGTGGGTACCGTTGACATGTACAAAGAGGCATAAGGGCCCTTGTGCTGTATTGGGTCTATTTGTGACTTCCACATCATCAATCCCGCGTACAATCACCTGCTCATAGTCTCGAATCAAGGCCACTCCACAATAGCCGGAGCCTCTCCGAGCCTCAGCGCTCATTCGTCCTGAGCTCTATTCAGGATCGCAACCCCCTCCACATGTCCCGTCTGCGGAAAGAAGTCAAACCCCCTCAAACTCTCGATTTCATATCTCTTTCCTGTTCCCTTGCCCTTCTCCCCAGTTTCCCCATCTTTTAGCCCTCTGACAAGCACCCCCACATCCCTCGCCTGCGTATGCACATTACAACTTACATAGACCACTCTGCGGGGTCCAAACTTCAACAGCTGCTTCAAGAACCCCTCATCACAGCCCTTCCTCGGTGGATCAATAATTACGACCGTTTCTTCCGCCGGATAGGTGACTTCTTTGAAGAGCTCCTGCGCATCAGCTGCTATGAATTTGCATTGTGAGGAAGGGAGGTTGTTGAGTTCTGCGTTATGCCGCGCGGAGACGATGGATGAAGAAGAGATGTCAATTCCGGTGCTGGAAGTAAAGAGTGAGGAAAGTGTAATGGTAAAGAGACCGGAGCCTGAGTAGGCGTCTATTAGATATTTGAGTTGTGGTGCTTGAGATGAGTCGGAGTCGGAGGAGATGGGTGGCGGTAGAGCGTGCTCGCGAATGTAGGCTGTGAATATGGGAAGGATGGAATTATTGTTTTGAAAGAAGGAACCAGCGGGGTTGGTGAAGATGAAGTGGTCAATGTACTCTTTGGAGGTGGCGTTATTGTCTGTGATGCAGTATTTCAGGTCTGTGTGAGTGGATGTAGTGGTTTTGATGGCGTTAGTGGGCTCAGAGAGTGCCTCTTCCGAGTCGTTGGCTATTCGATTCGTACTTTCTCGAAGCAGAATAGTAGCTCCTCGCTTGTACTTTGATAACTCTTCCGCGACTCGTAGTCGCTCTCTCTTCATGCCCATCCTCACAGCATCGGTGCCTATAGGACAATCCTCAATATCAATGGTCTTTCTCAGGCCTTTCTGGTTGAAGCCGATTGGTGGTACTTCTTGGAAGTAGGCCTTATGCTCGCCATTTCGGTTCTTCCTCGCACCTGGCGGTCCATCAAAGTGTGGTGTGAGCTTCGTTCTGTAGCCATATTGCAGAGGACTTCCAATCGTATCTTGTACGATGGGTACCATCTCAGGAGGTAGGTCGGAGAGATTCTTATAGGCTTTCTCTACTATCTTCTTCTTATGATCTAGCTGTACTTGATAATCTAGCATCTGGAATTGACATCCTGAACACTTTGCAAAGTATGGACATTCGATTCGAGAATCGTCTCGAAGATGTGATGGCTTGACCACAGAAATGAAATCTGCTAACGAATATTGCTCCTCCCTGAAATGCTTGATGACCTTTACTGTGACCGTGTCTCCAGGAGCTGTGAAGGGAACGACATATACCTGGTCAGAGCCGTGCTGGACTGCAAGACCATCGCCCGTGGATGATAGTTCAACCACTTCAATATCGATTTCCGTGAAAGGTTCAGGTAGATTGACCTCGGTCACCGCTTTGGGCCGCTCTCCATTCTCTTCACTGATCTGACCAACATTGCCAGCCTCAGCAACCAATTCCGTGTTCTGTGTATCGGTAGATGGCACTCCAGCTGTAATTTTCCTTGCTGCTAGTAGATTCCGAATATCTGCTAATAGCACCTCCTCTACCGACTCTCCTTTATTAGACTCCTTCGACTTCTGTTTCTTCTGCTTCTTGTGCCCGGAAATGCCCTGAAACTGCCTCTTCTTGTTATCTCGCCTGTCTTGGGATGGTTGAGCCATGGCGAGAATAGTGTTGTATCTAGGGTTTGGCAGCGCTCTGTAGAGCTTCGCAAGGTAACGTATCAAGGCTCGCGCAGAGCATGGTATCATCGAATAATTGCAAGTACAGGTATTGAAACCTAAATGGCAGCAGTGTTGACATTGGAAGCTTCTGATTTCTTCGAGATATTTTTGGTGGAAGTCTGACTGTCCAATCAGAGTGAAGGAAATCAGAGGGTCTAGACCCCTTCAAAAGCTCGGTGTGGCAGCTGGCTCTGACCGCCCAGCTCGAAGGGCTGAAGGTCTTCTACTGCTGAATTTTCGGGGAGCTTCGCTTCTCTTCGTGGGAGGATGATACATGATAAATGTAAGTGTATCAAACTACTGTATCCTACAGGGTCTGTTCTGTGACTACTTATGTAGGTTTCTTTCGCCAAAGACCTCATTCCAGGGCATCAAGTCATTCCTGTCATGGTCTTCGAACCATGGCTACATTTCAGAAATAGGAATTAACAGTCATTCATGAAAGTTATTGAGGACAATGAATCTTGCTGAGGCTATTGTTGGTACTCACGACTGCTTTAGATACCTCGTCTCCGACTTCTTGGCAAACTGTCCAATTTGATTGCTTCGGCTCTGCCCCTACCATCGTCGGTTCATTGGGTATCGTCAGATACTACAAGAACATATCGTCAGATACTACAAGAACATCGAAAACGCCATGACCTTGGCAAAAGTCGAATCATCACTGCCACGAACTACCATTTCAATTTTGAGTTGACCCCTCGATTTGACTTGATCTGCCCAACCCACCACAAAATCTGGATATAAAAGACCTTCTTTTTGATGTCGTTAGTGATAGACGTATCTCGGCCAGGTGTTTGACTTACCGGGTGCTGTGTCGCATTCGTAGGTGTAGTCACGAGGTCTGCTAAGGGTATTTCTCCACTCCTGCAGAGAGAATAGATTTCCATGGGTATCTTGGCTTGCTTGGTTCTTAAAACACCGTTCTGATTGGCAGACGAAGAGGATAACTGCGAGGACTCGACTACACAGACGCTGCACAAGTACGGTGTTGTTCTTTTTACTGAGAACACTGTTAATATTGTATTGATCCTCAAGTCTATCGAAACGGAGGATATCGAACAAATCTGAAAACACACCGTAACGAGAAGATCACCGCCGAATATGTCCATGAGTAAGAACGTCTTCTTGATAATGTATTGAGCCTACTCTGCAGATCAATTCCGAGCAGCTGCGGGAACGGGCATGGTAACAAAGGTCTGGTGACATATTGAGGCAGAGGGGATTGGGAAGGAAGACGGAAATGGCGCTTTGATCTTTTTGGCAGATTCACTGAATACTCGTACAAGACATCTCTCTAGAACTTTCGGTAGTGAATGTGGCTGCAAGGATAGAGTTGGAAGAATTATTGGCCAGGCACACTACGTCAATCCTCCCATTTCGAACAGGAGATGCACCTACACCACCACTTCACGTGCTTGCGACCAAAATATAAGACCAAATAGACAAGCTCAATTTCATCAAGTCTGCCTATAGCCGAGTGGTCCTGCTCTGCAAACACCGCAAGGCTGGCAAATCATCTACCTTAATTGCCTCTGTTACACACGCCTTAGCTCTGGAATGATGACTTGGTAGGGTTTTCAACCTCTCCCTTCGGGGAGGGGTTTCCCTTTTGCATTACTCGATTTTTTTATCTTTTATTGAACCTTGGGCTGTTGTCTAATTTTATTAGGATTCAGGGAGAGGCAAAGAAGTACGAGCAACGAGTTTACCGAATGTTTACAGGGTCCTCGCTTAATTCAGGGGCGTGTTACGCAGCTGTTGATACTGACTTTGATACCAAAAATATGCATGGTTGAGCGTTCCTTCAACATCTATCTTTACATAATGTATTCACCAGTGTTTTTCTAATCTTGAGTTATTTTGCATACCCTAGATATAGCCATAGTTCTGGCTTAATAGCTTTTCTTTACTCACCTTCTCATGTACACTTGATCAACCTGGAGACACAAGCGTTTCTTCCGACATACGGCACTTACTGTCAAGTCCAAGCCACATAGTATAGTAAGGTTAAAAAAATAATGCATAACTGATACTCTGAAATCAAGCTCTGAAATTATGGTACTGGGACTACCACTAAGAAATAGTATTCTCAGATACGTATTCTATATGGATACATTTAATCAATCAATCATCATAATCACTCTATAGTTTGACATTATTGATATTGCACTTCACTATCCATATGTGTAGACTTTACAATCGTTGTGGTGCATGTAAGTTGTGCGATAATGTGAAATTTTCGATATGAGACACTGGTCACAAAAGTAAGCCGTACAGAATCCTTACTTGTCGCGTTTCAGGGCTTAGAACTTCAAAACTCGTCGTAATTGCCATAATATTGCTGCCTTCCAAGCGTATCACCTCGTCGGTAGGAGGTACTATTTGGGCCAGTCTCATGATGTGTAGAGCGCGCTGAAGGTGCCATGATCAATTGACGGTTACGTGTAGTGTAGTTCATTTACAGACTTGTCAAAGACGAGAGGGTGATACAACCAACGACGTGAATGTCCCAGATCCTGCTTTCGGATAATCGGCCTCGGGCTCACCAAGTCAACATCAGAGGCTAAGAGGTGTATAAAGCGATAATGAATTCCTACAATCATATGTTCCTTATATATACCTTGTTGCAGCTCTGACTAGAGTGGCGTCACTGTTTGATCGATACAACCATGCATCTCCTAGACCACCTCCGCCAACCCTTCGATGTGGATTGTCTTTGCACCCTCTGCTGGGGTCGTAGGCAGATCCTGGATGCTTTCTCTTTTAGAGAGATTAGGAATAGCAAATGTCACGCTAAGCGAGTTGAGCAAGGCCTGGAAGATTGCGCGTGTGTAGGAGGAGATCCAGATCCACAATGCCTCCTGTACCGAGGATACGATCCAATTCGGCCAGATTGTCAGAGCTGCTTGTGTTCAGTTGATCAGTCCTCCGCTCACGCCTCCAATTTCATGTCGGAAGGATGGCTTAGTATTCCGTCGACGTCGGAGGTCTTTGGAAAGTAGTAGGCAGCGAGGCTGTCCATTGTGTCGATTTCTATGGGACAGGCTGGCAGCAGAACATCACGTATACTTCCAGCGCTTATCGAGATACTGTTTCGGCAAACAGTTGGCTCTTGGGATTCGAGCACTGGGTTCCACAACAAGCAGACTGTCAGATGTGCTTGCAGGCAGATCCCATGATATCGATGTCGCCGAGATAGCCTTACTTAGGCCCCTAAAAGGAGGTCAAGGTCTGTGGAAGCCGTCCACGCTCGAACTTTTCCACATATCAGCGAAAAAAGGTAAGTAATGTTTTGAGCGTTTAGGTCAAAACTGACTTGTACTTAAAGGTGACCCAGCAGCCAAATATACCTCTTCCCGAGTCCCCGAAGCAGATATGAGTTCTTCTGTGGCACACCAGCAAATCCGAAACTGGATACAATCTGTGCCGAAGAACAGGATTGTTGCCGGAAGCATCTTTACTGCCATCAAGAGTAGTTAATGTCGGAGCGTCCAATGGCTATGATCTGCTCAAGCTCCATATCTCTAGCGGGGAATATGCAGAGTATATAGCTTTGAGCTACTGTTGGGGCATACGAGAACAACCAATCATGACTCTTTTGGAGAATGTTCAACAGCATCAACACATTGGTTTCCACCTATTAACCTTACCGCAAACGATAGCAGACGCGGTCTCGGTGACACGGGCACTTGGCATACGCTTCCTTTGGGTCGACTCTCTCTGCATCAAACAAGGTAGCAAAGAGGATAAAGACAAGGAGATTCACAGATGCGGATGATATATATTTAAATTCTTATTTCACTATTGCAGCTGCTAACGCAGTGACCTGTCACGATGGCTTTCTTGCATTACGAGAGACCGAGTGACGTTTCGCTAGCAAGCTCAAACCTGACCATTGCCCCATGTCTTTCGAACTACCATGGCTCTGTCGAGATCGTCAAATTGGCCATTTTCATCTACGATCCTTTCTTAACTATGATTTGAGAGCAGAGCCATTAAACAAACGCGCGTGGGTAAGATTCAAAACCACTCTTCTCGATTGTTGCGCTAATCAACGGAGAGACCTTGGAAGAACGGCTCTTGAGCCCAAGAGTCGTGATCTACGGTACAACACAGATGTTATGGCAGTGTCAAAGTGGGTTGAAGAGCCGTGGCAAAAGCTTAGCTGGATTTGATCCTTACGGCTTTTCTCGATTGGATCACATCTTATTCAGTCCGGATTTTGTTGCTATGCCAGGCAATGATCAACAGTTTCCCACGCTCGAAAGTTTACATTATTTCGTGGAGAATTATCGTCGAAGACTACACTTCGCGCAAACTTACTGACCCGAAAGACAAGTTGCGGGCCATTGCCGGCATTGCTAGTCGGTATAATAATGCTTTCGAAGCTACAAGATATATCTGTGGCATGTGGCTTACCACGGGAACGGAGCAACGACTATTCTTATCTCATCTAATGTGGAAGATTCGGATCTCACATCCAATCAAGACATTCATCGAAGTCTCTAGAAAGCATGCCATCCCTCTCATGGGCATCCACGGAAAGTCGAGTAACGTGGAAACCCCAAACAAACCAGACAGTAGAGTTTGAGCCCCGTTGTATAATCTCAGACACAGATATTGTTTACAAGTCACGATCTGCAATACTGGGACAAGTCCTCAAGGCGGAACTTGTAATGACAGGCCCTATATGCGATGTTGAGGGAGAAAACAGCCACGGCACCTTTAGCTTCATATTCGACGTGGGTTGTAGGTGGGAAGCGGACATTGATTATCTGCCTATGGAGACAGTCGTCGAGTCATTGACGTTAAGACCCAAGCCTGGGATCAGCCAGACTTATGGTAGTGAACGAATAATAGTCCGCTGCTTGAGATTGGGAAAAACCGGGGGCTTACTATTGCTTCCCATGGATAATGGAAAGTATAAATGAGTTGGCATATTCGACATCGATCGCTCTATGCTCGCTATATCTGGAGGCGTGGGAGCGGGATATCTATGGATGGACACCTGGTTAGAAGGTACTTTAACCTTGGTTTGAGATTGCTTGAATCGAATACGCAGCTGGAAAAGGCCCATATCACAGAGACAGCGACTTCATGAGATGGATACTTGCCCCCAAATCACTCATTTCTACAACCTAGTATTGTTTCCGAGCACTATTGAGACATTGACTCGATAGTAGAGAGGGTAGGGGAGAGCTTGGAGGTAATCGAGGGCGTGGTTTGAGGCTATATCCAGATCACGTGATGGCCATCTCGCTTAAAACTAGCACACACCATAATTCCCAAAATACACCTTGAATTGTTTCCTCGAAACATCAGTGACCATCAACAACCATATCATCTCGGCCCTTGACGACCCACGACCGCCAGGATGACGAAAATAAACACTTGTAAGTCCGGCGAAGAGACTCGAAGAGTCGGAAAGGAATGTCAGCTTGAGCAGCCCCAACTGACACACTACAGCCCTCCACTCCTCACGAAGGAAATCGCGCAAAGCTCACTATGATGCGCCCTCTTCCGTCCGACGAGTCATTATGTCTGCACCACTCAGCAAGGAGTTGCGGGAGAAGCACAATGTTCGTCTCCCTTTATCCCCTCCATTCTTGCACTATCTGTGCTCACATGCTCCACAGGTACGATCCATCCCCATCCGCAAAGACGACGAAGTCCTCGTAGTGCGCGGTGGGAACAAAGGTCGCGAAGGCAAGATCACCAGCGTCTACCGTCTCAAGTATGTCGTACATATCGAGCGTGTTGTGAAGGAGAAATCATCCGGCCAATCCGTTCCCATCGGTGTACATCCCAGCAAAGTGGTCATCACGAAGTTGAAGATTGATAAGGATCGGGAGAGGATCTTGGAGCGGATCAAGGCTGGCCGGGAGATCAAGGAGAAGTTGAGAGGGAAGGAGAAGAAATGAGATACGATACTTGAAAGGTGATGCGATGGAGGGAAAGGGTCTACAGGGATCATACAAGCTGCAATTGCCGGCCTGAGTGGAGGTTGCTAGCTTGAGCTGAAGATCAATGACTTGGAGTCATTATGGCCATTTCACTGTGCTGTGCATGTGAAATGATCCATGGGAGTTATCCCGAAGCAGAAGTCAGCCGTCTCGGTAGTGCCGAGATGCCGTTCGATGTTTGCTATACCATGCTAGGGGTGCTCTCTGACTAACCTACAGCACTTCCATCTCTCTCCTACTCTTTCCTCCGCTTTTCTATTCCTCCCAGCTCAGAATATCCCACAAGGGATATAACAATCACTTTTGACAGTAAGTCCATGCGCCAGATTATCTCCGCGTCAACCCCTTCAATGGACTTCATGGTTTTCGAGGTATACGACTGGCGAACAACAACATGTAGACCTATCAATTCAGATAGCATCTTTTCTCGCCTGCAGACTGTCTTCGAGAATTTTCTTTCCGTGACAGGGAGAGTTTGATGGTGAGAGACATACAACACTATACGTCCAAGATCAGATTTCCTCAAATCCAATCAATATACCAGATTTAATTACGCTTTGGCTCCAGTCTACATATCAAACCCTACTCCCATTTGTTCCTTATTCTCTCTCAAATCTTTAAAACTTCTCGACCCAAGGCCTTACCTCTGCCTCCATAGTCCAGCCCCCACGTCCCTGCGTATGCAGATTCCAGAACGTCTCCGCAATAGCGTTCGGATCAACCTTACTATCCTCTACGCCTCCATTAACAGTCCAGCTCTTTGTCCCTGGCGTATCGATAACGCCATCCACCACCACGTGCCCGACATGCACACCCTGGGGCCCAAACTCCCGCGCTATGCTCTGGGCTGTAGAACGCATGGCGAAGCAGCCTGCGCTGATGGCGGAGAAGCCCGCCGAGCCGCGGAGAGATGCAGTGGCGCCAGTACATAGTAAGGTTGGTGGGTGTTGAGGAGACTGTGAAACACATTGGAGGAGGAGGGGTAGGGCGGATTGGGAGAAGACAAAGTAACCTTTCCTGTAGTTTCATCCATCAATTAGCATATCCTCTCTGATCGCAGCAACTCCCCTACTTCTTTTACAACGCCAAAATCATGGAAATATGCATACCCTTGAATCTCCACATTCCCCATCCACTTATCCACCCCCGTCTCTAGGAATCCCATCTTCCCAAAGCGTCCGCCGACATTGAATACCGCACACGCTAGGTTCTTCTCCCCCATCTTGTTCTTGATCTCCTTAAATGCATTCTTCACGCTAGATTCGTCGGATACGTCGGTGCTGATGATGTGTGCTTCTCCGCCCTGTGAGTGGATTTCTTCCTGGATTTGCGTTGCAGGTGTGCGGGAGAGGAGGATCACAGGATAAGTTTTGGCGAACTTGAGGGCGATTGCTCGACCTGGGCGTTTTGTCAGTGTCTGGTCTGGGGGTAAAAGAAGGGGGTGGTAGAAGAATGGTTGGGTTGGGAAAAGGAGGAAGTACCGGTCCCAGCTCCGGCGCCTGCAATGATGCTGTAGAACTTGGTAGAGATTTGAGAGGCCATTGTTTCGTATGATCGAGAGCTCTTGCAGATGTGCTTCTGATATCAATCAGTTGATTAATGTTCGTGAGCTAGCTCCGCAAGGTTGACACTTTAATCAACTCCAGAGTAGACCTGGAAGGGATAGATAGCGAAGAAGCAGCTTGAAATAATAGAAATGATTGGATATTTCTATCCATAGAAACTTCCAAACCTTTTGTCAATTGACGATTCTTAGAAAACGCAGCTTGACATTCCCCGCGCTCCGTCGCTCTTTCGGGCTCGCAAGTGACGTCGAGACACATCGGATATAATAAAAGCTTAGCGTCGGAGTTGCGAAATGAGAGCTCTTACCAATTCAGCTCGCAAGTCCTTGTTTGGAGATGTCCCCGAGAACGACTCGTGGCTAGATGAATCCAAGCTGCGGAACCTGAATGGTAAGCCTTCGTGTAAGGTTTCTAAAGAGCGATATCCGAGGTTATCGAGATTCAAGATCGGAGATAAGACATCTACACTGGGCTGGTGCCTCCATAATCAGCACGTGACTCGCTTAATGATCCAATCATAGAGCGCAGAGTACGGCAACCAAGTATAAGATGTAAACAACAGCATCTGCATCCTTCACGGCATACAACGAACTGTGATGCTACAGGGCTTCCAGTGCTTCATAAAGTCAGACACACGCAACTTACCTGTACATGCCTTCGCTTCCAATAAAGTAAGCATCATCTTCGAGCTTACATCGAATTATGTTCTCCTTCCCAACCAACATTCAGATCATCAGGCAATGCGCGAAACTACGAATAGACGCCCGTGAATTCTGTAAAGCGCTCATCGTGTTGAAGTAAGTGTGATGGTTGTTCTGTTTGGAAAAGTCCTTTTTCTACGATACGGATCTGTGCCGAGTGGGCTATTCAAGGCGTGTATCATGTTGTCCTTCATATCCAATCCAGCAAAAGCATGAACTGCCATCCATACGTTACTCCAGGCATGAAGGATTGCTCTCAATGTTTCAGGTACTGTATGCGCAGTACTGAGCCTCGAATAAATAATACATCACCCTCGAGATTGCAAGCCTTCATGCCTGGAGTAACGTATGGATGGCAGTTCATGCTTTTGCTGGA